>OGGO01001096.1_pt1 | contig 16587 bp, 8 predicted proteins | sample 1571231 | NCBI WGS metagenome assembly OGGO01 (sample SAMEA2582036, study PRJEB24529) | metagenome | biome: Human gut stool | place: China | collected 2011 | reverse complement strand
AGCACGGAAAGAAGGCAGATTAACAAATCCTTTATCATCATATCCTCCGGGACCGATAAAAGGTATTTCTGCCCAGACAATAATCCCATTCTTATCCATCAGATCATAGAAATAGGTAGCTTGCGGATAATGTGCCAGCCGAACCGCATTCACTCCCATTTCCAGCATCAGGGCTGCATCTTCTTCATGATGCTGAGGACGTAAAGCATTACCCACCTCACTCCTGTCCTGATGCCGGCAAACACCGTGAAGAGGCAGATGCTTACCATTCAAAAAGAATCCCTTATCCGGATCAATCCGATAATAACGAAATCCTAAAGGCTGCGTCACACAATCTACCAGCTGCCCTCCTCTCGACAGAGAAACCTCCGCCTGATAAAGAAACGGGTCCTGACGGCCATTCCACAGATGAGGATTATTTATCTCAAATGTAAGTTCCTGCTGCAAAGCTGCATTCCCGGCAAGAGTAAGTGTCTGTTTCTGTTGCGCCACCACTTTCTGACCATCCAGCAAACGGATACCCAGTTCTACTTCCTGACCGGCATTATTGCCATTTGCCAAATCAACGACCGCCCTTATTTTCGCATATTGATGACTGACACTATCCTGTATCAGACGAACTCCCGGAGAAGCATAATTCAAAGGAGAAATACATGCCTCATCAGTGATCAGCAGATGCACATCCCTGTAAATACCGCCATAAAAATTAAAGTCACCCACCAAAGGCATCACGTCCAGTTGTTCTCCATTATTCACCCGCACTAATATAGAGTTCTCTTTTCCATAATTCACCTCTCCGGTTATTTCAAAGACAAAAGCTCCGTATCCTCCACGATGTTCACCGATATGACGGCGATTGATAAATACATCTGCTATACTGTTCGCCCCTTCGAAACGAAGGAAAAGACGCTTGCCTTGCCATTCGGGACGAATGAACAGTTTCTTTTCATAATTACCGATTCCCCGTTTATAGTCGATCTTTCCGGACAAAGCATCCTGTGTATTCCAGGTATGGGGCAGATCTACTCTTATTTCCGACCCTTTCTGCACCTGATGCGAGAATCGGAACTTCCAGTTGTCGTTTAATAAAATATCCTGCCGCTGAGCAAATAGCGGCATACTGCAAAACAGAAATAAAGCAACTGCCATCAAACGGCAGCATGACATAATTGGTGTTCTCATATTATTTTTTTAATGATGATTTCTTCACTTTGATAAAAGAAGAGAGTGATTCAACTTTACTCTTATATTTTTTCTCATTGACTCTATTTTTGTTTTCTTCTTTATCTATCCGATGATCGAACAGCATACTTGCTTTCTTCACGTCACCTTTCATCCATTCGGCATAACTAAAACGTTGATCAACCGCATTGTCTCCCCCTTCCCACTGAATATAGACTTCATCCTTCGTCTTAGCCTTCAGATTGCTGAAAACTTTTGCAAAGCTCTGTCCATCCAACTGTTCTGCTGGTTGTGGTATCTGGCATAACTCGCACAAAGTAGGATACAAATCTACAAACTCAACCATCGACCGGGTCTTTCCTTTTTTCATTCCGGGCACACGGATAATCAACGGCACATGAGTAGAACGGTCCATCAGATTATGTTTACCCACAAAATCATGTTCGCCCAGATTCCAGCCATGATCTCCTAGCAGTACCACAATCGTATTCTCCGCCAGACCTAACTCATCCAGAGCATCCAGCACTTTTCCGATTTGTGCATCCACGTAGCTCAGGCAAGCATAATATCCATGCTTCACTTCCCGCTGAAAATCGGCATCCCCCGTATCAGTCACCCGTGCATAAGCATATATCTCACTCGAATTACGGACTTGTTCCGGCAAGCCTTCCGGTCTGAAACGGTTGGAAGCCAAAGGTATCTCTTCCCGCTTATACAAATCCCAATATTTCTTCGGAGCATTAAACGGCAAATGAGGTTTCCAAAATCCGCAAGCCAGGAAAAACGGCTTGTTCATTTCTTTCATACGCCGCAGGTCACGAATGGCACGTTCCGCCAATTTTCCGTCATCGTATGCCGTATCCGGAACATCCGCTGACTCGCAAAACGGTCCGCGCATAGTCTTGGGATTGATCGTCTTGCCCGATTCTGAGTTCATCCAAAGTTCCCATTTATTATATTCCGCCCAATAGACATCGTATCCATCCGGATGATTCCGGTAGGGAGGTTCGCTCCACGATGCGGCATGATCGCTCATGTGGTGAAAAACTTTGCCATCCGAAACTGTATGATAACCATTCTTTGTGAACCATCCGGAAAGAGGTATAGCCTCCGGACAATCCTTGCTGGCATAAGCCGAGAAATTCACAAAACGATCGGGATAGTGAGGATATACGCCTGTCAGAAGGCTGGCACGGGAAGCGCCACTCACCGGAACATTGCAATAAGCGTTCTGAAACAAGACTCCGCTCGATGCCAGACGATCCATATTCGGAGTCTTGACCGCCTCCACTCCGTAACAACCCAGTTCGGGACGCATATCGTCAGCCATCAGAAAAAGAACATTCATTCTGGAAACATCGGAGACATTGTGCTGCGCCTGCACAGCAGAGGCCATACAGCAAGCTGTCCCGCAAAGAAGGGTATATTTTACCGAAATAGCGTTCTTCATTTTATAGTTTAAATTTTCAAGACCTGCAATATACAAAATATTACAGGTCTTGCCTCTGTTTTTACTCAAAAAATTATTTAGTCCATACCGGATTCTGTTCCAGATTCGTATTCAGTGCCAGTTGCTTCAGAGGCAGCGGATACAGGTAATAATGTTCCTGCCATCCGAGCGGAGCGTCAAAGAAGTAAACATACCCTTCGTCATTACTCGGTCCGCCGGTTACTTTCAGATTTTTAGCCGAAGCTCCCGTCACATATACTCCCAACGGGCGTTTATTGACATAGTCTCCTTTTTTCCATCTGCGAAGGTCATCCAGACGGAATCCTTCCCCCATCAGTTCCACACGTCTCTCCCTGCGTACCTCCCACAGAAGAGCAGGAACGGAAGGATCACGGGTCGTATCAAAATCATCTGTAATGTCTTCGACCGTCATTTTCGCTACATGTCCGCGTGCACGAAGTTTATTAATGGATTTATCGGCAGCCGTCTGATCAAACTTACCTAATTCGCACATGGCTTCGGCATAATTCACCATTACCTCTCCTACACGGAACAAAGGCGCATCTGTCGTATTCACTCCATTGGCATTGGTAGCTACGGTATGCGTATTATAGTACTTCCATACCCAGAATCCCATTTGAGAAGCATTCCAGCCCTGTCCCCAGTTCTGATTCTTGAAGTGCGGCTGCCCCTGCACCGTGAATCCTTTGAAGTTGGAAGACGGCAAACGATGATAAGTCTCACCGGAGATTGTAGCAAGAAGATCTATAAACTCTCTGTCCTGCGCATCATCCGTATATTTCCAGTCGGCCGTGCTCGGACCATTTTCTTTCTTTACCATATAGGGAGGACATATCGTCAGATACAACCGGTAATCACGGTCGCGGAACTGTCCGTAAATCTCCTTATCACCGCCATACCGACTGGTGGTAGTACTTACCGGACGACCATCCGTACACAGATAACTGTCTACCGCATCCTTTGTCGCCTCAATATAAGATTCACCGGTACGCACCATACGTGTCAGACCATGCATCAACTGACCGGTTTCATAGGCTTTATACAAGATAATGCCCGTTACCCCATCCAAAGATTCCGAATTGAAAAGCTCGTCATACCGTGGATGCACATTCGGATAAACCTTCAAAACTTCTTCCGACGCACGTACACATTCTTTCAAGTAAGTCTCGGCATCAGACAATCCATGATATTTCCGCCAAGTACCCTCGAACAAAGCAAAACGGGAAATAAGTGCCTGCACCACAGATATACCAATGGTGTTTTTGCCATCGTCCGCACCGATATGTGTCTCCGCATATTTCAGGTTGGACAGGATATTCGAAGCCACCAGATCGCGACTATCCCGTTTGCCGTACAGTTCCGGACTGTCTTCTTTCAACGCATTCTCCACCCAAGGGATATCTCCAAAGCGGGAAAGCATCTGAAAGTATTTATATGAACGGAAGAAATAGCCGACACTGCGCCAGTGCTCCTTCTCCGTATCATTCATCTGCGAACCATCGATATTGTCCAGCATCAGATTTACCCGGCGGATATAGTCGTAATCCCATTCCTTGACTTCATCTGTTGCCTTCGCCTTCTGGTATGCCCACTGCCCTTCATATCCGGACAAACCTTTGATCATATTGTCCGACTCAAAATCTCCGCGGAATATTTCGTCCGTCTGCCCCGTATCATACGTATATCCGAAGAATACATTATATAATCCCCATGCATACGTTTTGAAGTTATCATAGGTAGTAAAGACTGTCGCTTCCGTCTGTTGTCCTTTCGGATAAACTTCCAGAAAAGAGTCATTCAAACAAGACGACATCAGCAAACAGAGACTAATGCCCGTACCCAGTATATATTTCTTCATAACAATTACTCTTTTAAATAGTGAAACAATCAGAATGAAAGGTTGATACCAAACGAATACTGCCGCATATACGGATAGGTAAAACCGCGTTGTCCCAAGTCATCCGTTACCGAACGTTCCGGATCGAGTCCTTTCGGCAAATGATCGAATGTATAAAGATTCTCACCGCTAAAGAAGACAGCCAGATTATTGACACCGATCTTAGTCATCCACTTGGACGGGAAATTATAAGATAAGGTGATGTTCCGGATACTCAGGTAGGAACCATCCTGCAGATAACGGGTCTGAATACGTGTATTGGCAGCTGTATTTCCGGCAGCTTTCTCATACAGACGGGGGAAATAGCTGTCTGTGCGTTCCGGCGTCCAGTAATTCAGTTGTGTGTCATATACCGTCGTCCATGCGTCATAATGCGGATAGAACAAGTCATTCATAATCCACAAATCACGTTTGCCTACTCCCTGCAACAGGAAAGATAAAGAGAACCCCTTCCAGCTTGCACCACCGTGGATGCCATACTGATAACGACGGGTACTATTACCGATGATCTTACGGTCGCCCGGATCTTTTGTCGTACTTGTGCCTCCGTTGATAATATCGTTGTCATCCAGATCTTTATACAGGATATCACCCGAATTCGGATTGTAGCCTTCCACTTTTGGAATGCCTGCTTTCAGCTTGCCATCGGCATCGAAATCATCAACAGTATACAGGCGGTCGGTAACATACCCCCAGATCTCACCCAGTTCCATACCTACACGGTAAGTATCTTTATCGTTCTTATCCTTGCCGAAGAGACCTGTCTCGTTATTATACTTGGTAATCTTGGTTTTAGCATCATAAAGGTTGAAGCCCAGATTGTATTTCACTTTTCCGATCTGATCATTCCAGTCTACAGTGATCTCCCATCCTTTGGAACGAAGATCGGCAGTATTCTGCAAAGGAGCACTTGCACCCAGCACAGCCGGTAATTCCGCTCCCGGAGCGAGCATACCTTTCGTATCACGACGATACCAGTCGAATACAAGATTCAGCCTGTTGTTCAATAAACCCAGATCAAAACCGACATCGACAGTCGTCACTTTCTCCCAGGTAAAACTGTTACTGACCAATGCGGCAGGTTTAAGGGTGGTTACCTTGATACCCGAAACGGTCCAGTAAGCCTGCTCGGCATCCATACCCGGAATATAAGCGTATGGAGTGATACTCTGATTGCCGATATTACCCCACGAAGCACGCAATTTTAAGTTAGACAATACGGATGTCAACGGTTTCATAAACGCTTCTTCGCTCACACGCCATCCGGCAGAGACAGAAGGAAAGAAACCGAAGCGACTGTCTTTCGGAAATTTGGAAGAGCCGTCATAGCGTCCGTTCGTTTCAATCAGATATTTGCCGGCAAAGGAGTAGTTGATACGATAGAATAATCCTCTTACTGTATAGCGTTCGAATTTATCTTTAGCGAAATAATCTCCTGTAGCCTGCGATATAGAAGGAAGGTCTTCGTTAATCATGTTCATACGCGACATTTCCGCATAGCGATAGTCACTGCTCTCCTGATTGAAACCTCCCATCACGGTGACTTCATGCTTGCCCCATGTGTTATTGTAGTTTCCGTAGAAGTTCAGGGCATTATAATCGGTAATGCCGTTGGAGTTTTCATACTTAGAGTTTGCCGTCGAAGTCTCTTTCACAAAGTTACCTCCGTGGGCATAATAGAACTTCTTTTCAAACTTGGTCTTTTCATTACTCAGATGGTTGTATGTATATTCACCCACCAGTTTGACGTTCTTCAAAGGAGTAATCGTCACCTTTCCGAAGATACGGATATTGTTTTTCTGGATAGTCGTCGGATAAGCAAGATTAATCAGATTCCGGGGAGTATTAATCGGTAGTTCTTCTCCGTCGATATTCATTGTTCCGGTAGGGAAATAAGACGGGAAGGCAACGGCTGCTCCCCAGATTCCATATCCTCCCGAAGTCTCCGGCAATTCTGATTTCGAGTTCGTATATTTGATATCCAGTTCCGGAGTAATCCATGAGAATACGTCCGAACGGATATAAGAAGACACATTGTAACGTTTATACGCATCCTTGTCCGAGGCCAGCACTCCATTCTCATCGACCATACCGAAAGAGAAACGATAAGATATATCTTTCGTGCCGCCACCTACAGAAAGATTGTGCGTCTGCTGGAAACCGGTCTCCATCATATCATCAAACAGATTGGTTTCTGCCAGACTATAGCGCAATCCGTCCACCATTGCATACCCATCGGGATAAGCCGAAGGATTGGCATTGTATTCTTTCAATAAATCCAGCCACGTATCCACATTCTGTCCACTCTGATAGTTGATGGTTCCCATGTCTTTATAAGCCTGCACCGTCTGAAGCGGTGTTGCCTTACGAGGCATATTGGCAGGTCTGCTAAATGAGAAATTGTTAGAATAATTAATAGAAAGCCTGGTTGAATCCGATCCTTTCTTTGTCGTAATCAGAATGACGCCAAATGCGGCACGTGCCCCGTAGATAGCCGAAGAAGCAGCATCTTTCAAGACCGTTACTGATTCAATATCATTCGGATCGAGCATATTGATATCCATTTCTACGTTATCCACCAGAACCAACGGTTTGCCATTCTTATCCAGACTGTTGACACCACGGATATTGAAACTCATTTCCTCTCCAGGTCTACCGGAGTTACCCGTAATCTGCAAACCGGGCATCGCGCCTTTCAAGGCATCGCTGACCGACACTACCGGACGGTCTCCCAATACTTCATCCATCTTCACGCTGCTTACCGCACCGGTCAGATTCGCTTTCTTCTGTACACCGTAGCCTACTACCACCACTTCGTCAATCAGACGGCTGTCTTCTTTCAGAGCAATGTGCAAAGGAGTCTGATTTTTGACAACGACTTCCTGCGTAGCATATCCGATATAAGACACGGATAATCGTGCATTCGGAGTCACCGACAGAGAAAAGTTTCCATCCATATCCGTAATCGTACCTTCCGTAGAATTCAGCACTTTCACATTGGCACCAATCACTCCTTCACCCGAAGGATCGGTCACTTTGCCTTTCAGGACAAACGCTTTTCCCTGTTCCTTTTCAGGCACTGCGGCATGGAATATGACCACCCGGTTTCCGTTCACTTCATAACTGATCCCCGTACCAGTCAGCAGTTGGGCCATCACGTCATTAATTGTACCCTTGTCCACGTTCACAGAGACTTTCTTATTCAGGTCAATGTCGTTATTGCGAATCAGAAAAGAATAATTTCCCTGCTTCCTGACTACTTCAATGGCTTCTTTCAAAGTAACGTTATCTGCTTTGACACTGAACTTCTTGTTTTGTTCCTGCGCTGAAAGTTGAAAACCTGTCAAGACATTACTTAGGGACAAAAGCAGAAACATCAATAATGTTTTTCTTATTATCAATCTCATTTTTTTCACTATTAAAGGTTAACATATAGTTATTTATCGTAGCTGCGGACTGCCGGTATATCTATCGGCTGTGTCCATGTTTTTTCTTCTTTCTTTTATCTTACCCCCTTTCTTTTATCGGTAATAAAGATGGTGTCACCACTGACTTTCCACGTGTATTGTTTCTCAACGTTGATTTCGCGTAATATATCATGAATATTCTGATTGCTGTCGAAGGAACCGGAGAAGTGTTCGGCCTTCAGACGCTCGCTTTCTATGCTGATCTTCACCTGGAATTTACGTTCCAGACGATGGGCAATATCAGCGAACGAAGCGTTCTCGAAGGTCAGTCCGCCGTCCAGCCAGTCGCAGGCTTTACTTGCATTGGTCTTCAGCTTTTCCATGCGTCCGGTGTTCTTGTTATACAGTGCCTGCTCATTAGGGAATAATTTCATTACGGAATTAGCAGACGCCGATAAATTCACCCTGCCTTCCAGCAGAGACACCATCACATAATTATCGTCATCATAAGCACGGACATTGAATACCGTGCCGACTACCTGCACCTGCACATCGTTCGTCTTCACGAAGAAGGGAACCTCTGCATTTTTCGCAACTTTAAAGTATCCTTCGCCATCCAACGTCACATTACGTTCGCGGATACCAAAACCACGGTGATAGCGCAATACAGAACCTGCATTCAGAGAAACCTCCGTCCCGTCAGGAAGAACGATATTCGTTCTTGATCCGGCAGGAACCTTGATTTCGTAAGGAGAATCGGCGTTGGTATATACTTCCGTCAGATTTTCCGTATACGTATACCAGAAATAGTTGCAGCCGATCAGCAGAATAACGGCGGCAGCCACTTTCAGCCAGACAGGTATCAGTTTCCGGACAGGCTTCGAAGAGACAGGAGCAGTCATTCTCTCCTTTATCTGCACTAAATTGGAATTTTCTATTTCTGCAAACGACGGCACGGAAGAAAGTGCCCATACGGCAGACATTTCCCGGAAAGTCCGGGCAGCTTCTTCATTGGAAGCCAGAAAGGCAAGCAACGTTTCTTTTTCTTCATCGGTGCTATTGCCCGACAAATAATTACTAATCTGTAATTCCAGTTCTTCTTTATCGTAATATTCTATCATAAACCGTTCTTTTTCTATGGGTGTATATAACTAGATACGCAATAAAAAAAGAAACGTTTAAAAGAAAACCGTTTTTTTTTAGAGAAACATCAAAATAGCTATCATATAGGGAGTACCAAGGGATTCGCGCAATTTAGTCAGCGCAATTTTCATCTGCACCCTGACGGTAGCGACATTAATATTCTGCTCTTCCGCAATCTCACTGTACGACTTGCCTTCATACAGGCTTGCCTTAAAAACAGCACGGCATTTGGCAGGGAGCTCCTCTACTTTCCGCAGAATGATCTCGTTCATTTCGCTGCTTTCCAATGCCTGTAACGGATTGTCGGAAGAAAGAATATGATTTTCAAGAAAAGCCCATATTTCCTCCATCTGCTCGGTCATCATACGCTCATTAAAAGCGGAAGACCGCAAATAACTGATACTTGCATTCTGAATAGCCCGACGAAGATACGGAAGGGCAGGATAAGTGATATGGTGGCGATTCTGCCAGAAAGAAACGAAGACATCATTGACTATTTCACCGGCGACTCTCTTGTCATGTACGTAGTAAACAGCTATCGCACACAGGTATAAATAGTACGTATGATAAATTTTATCAAATGCTTTGGTGCTACCGTGATTCAGTTGTTCGATTAGTTTTTCAGAGACTTCTGGTAAATTCATTCGTTCTTTTTCTTTAAGGGACGGGTGCAAATATAGCGATTAATTCAGAAACTCAAAATTCCGGTTGTTAAAACCGGAACTTTGAATCGTGAATTATAGCCCCATCGGTATCTTCAACAGATACCAGACGATAAACAGTAACGTCCATGCTGCCAGAATGCACAAGGAGTACCTCCATGTATATTTCAGCAACGATCCGTATGTGATCTGTTTGTCATATTGCCGCATATACGTCAACACCAGCGGCATATAGAATAAGAAAGGAGTAATGGCATTCGTCGAACTGTCTCCGATACGGAAAGCACACTGCGTGACGTCCGGCGAAATCCCCATCTGCGCAAACATCGGAATGAAGATGAAAGACATAAATGCCCATTTGGAAGTGGCGGATACCATAATCAGATTGATAAACGCCGTAAACAGGATAAACAAGATGAGTGCGGACAAGGGAGCCGGCTCAAAAGAAGAGAGCAGGTCCGCTCCCATAATCGCAAGACACTTGTCCAGATGAGAATACTCGAAACAGGCAAACATCTGGGCAGCGAAGAAAGCAATAACGAAATACACACCCAGCAGTTTAATCGGCTGGGTAAGTCCTTCGATCACATCATTATCGCTGCGATAACGACCGGAGCTGAATCCGTAGGCCATCCCCGTAAAGCCTGCGCCCAGAGATAGCAGAAACAGGATACCGGCTATGAAGGGCGAGTGCATCAAACCTCCGTTAACGCCACGCAGGATACCATAGGAAGAGAAAGTAAGCCACAAAATAAGGGCAACGTATATCCCTGCCACTGTAACAGCCACCATCAGCGCACGACGTTCTTTCCGTGACAAAGGGCGGTAGGCTTCGACTTTCACACTTCCCTCATATTTTCCTAAGTTCGGGAGAAGCCATTTCTGAGTCACCCAATAAACAATCCCTGTAATTACCACTGTCGAAGCGCTCATAAAGAAGTAGTTGCACAGCGGCTCCGTGTTTCCCTGATATCCCATCAGTGTGAGTGCGGCTTCCTGAGTGGTATGCGCCAAGAGCGGGTCCATCGTACTCAATACGATATTGGCACTATATCCGCAGGCCACGGAAACGTAAGCCGTCACAATCCCCGCTATCGGATGAAGTCCCACCCACTGAAACAGCATGGCGGCAATGGGAAGCAGAATAATATAACCGCCGTCACCAATGACGTTCGACAGCAATCCGAGGACAATCACCCACAGAATAACTTTTCTTTTCTCTTTCCGGTTTCCCACTCCCAGACGGATGCACGCATCGATAAATCCGGAATGTTGGGCCACCCCCAGTCCGAACATGGCGATAATCACCATGCCAAGCGGAGCAAAACCGGTAAAATTCTTGATAGCATTCCGCAACCACCAGCGGATTCCCTCAGGACTCAGCAGGCTTTGCACCCGAATATCCTCCCCTGATTGCGGCAGCGTTACTTTCAGTCCGTAGATATCACATATCCACGAAAGAAAGACCACCGCCATTGTCAGCAGCAGGAACATCGTAGCGGGATGCGGCATACGCCATTTACTCTTCATCAGCTTCCAGATTATCCAGATCGATAATGCGTAATTCCAATGCACGGACAGCCAGACGGGTCGCGTTCACTCCCACCCGTTCTCCATTCGGGAAGAGACGTCCGATCAGGTCATTCTGTCGTTTCTCCAATGATTTCACGCCAAATGGCATCCCTTTCAGGTTGGCAATCATATCTTTGGTGTAGCCTAATGCCAGATGGCGAAGAAAACGCTCGTCATATTCATCAATATCATAGTTGATTACCGCTTCCTGACGCTTGGCATCATTCGCTACCGACTTTTTGAAACGATCTACGATCTTCTCCAGAATCGGATAGTTGAATACCAGCTTCTTGCCGTCCATCACAGCTTGTACGTCTGTCTTGGTCAGCAATTCTCCTGTTTTGAGAATAATGCCATCCGCTCCTGCATTCAGCACATCCACCCACAGTTTTTCATTCAGTATTTCCCCCGTAAAGATCAATACACGAACCCCCTTATAACGTTTGAAAATATTCCGGCAGATATCAACGCCAATCGTCGTAGAACCTCCCAGTCCCAAATCCAGCAAAACCAGATCGGGAAGCTGTGCTTCCATCAACGGCCAGAACTCGCTTTCTGTCATTGCCGTGCCGATCACTTCTGCGTTGGGTATCTCATGACGGAAAATTTCTTCTGTGCCTTTCAATTCCAGTTTTACGTCCTCTACAATAATAACTTTAAACTTCTGTTCTTCCATTTTATTTATCTAATAACTTTTATGTGTCTTCTTCTTTATCTGCGTGGGATGGTGAAGTAAACCGTAAATCCTCCCCCTTCTGCCGGTTCGGCATTGATACGGCATCCCCTGCGCCCCGCAAATTCATCATGGTCACGGATTATCTGCTTGCATATCAGATATTCCGTTCCACGCAATTCTCCTTTTTCACCGGAAGTCATACGAGCCAAATTCGGATAGAACAACTGGTTCAGCTCCGTCACACTCTTCTCGCGTCTGGTATCCGTAAAAAGGAAACGGATATATTCGTTATCCTTACGAGCCTGCAAACATATCACTCCTTCTTCACGAACCGCCAATGCTTCATCAATCAGATTCTCAAACAGGAAACGCAACTGATTCACGTCACCGATCACTTTGGCTTCCATCGGTTCTATGATTAGTTCTACCTTTTCCGTCCGATTTTTCGTGACCTTCCTGAAATATTTTCCGGCAGCATCAAAAAGCTCCTGTACCGGAATCGTATTCCGGCGGAAAGTAACCTCCTCCAGCTGTCGGGCAGCGCATGAACTCAGAATCGTAAAGATCCCTTTATAATATTCTATCAGTTCTGTAATCGTTTCCACAGCTTCCCGTTCATCCTTTTCCGGAAGGTTCTGCGTATTCAACCGACCAATAATCTGTTTAATCTTGTTCGGATAATAAATTGTCTCATGTTTAATCGTCGAAAGGCAGTTATCAAGCACCATGTTCTGCACATGAAGCATACTGTCTTCCCACGAAGCACGGCGTGTTTCCTCATGTGCCGACTCAATATCCCGGTATTGCGTGGCAAGCTTTACCACTGCATTGAACACCACAATCGATACATAACGTGCTACCAGCTCAAAAAGAAGATGATCCGTTTCCTGTTGCGTTCCTTCCCTCCGTTCCAGATAAAGCACACCTACACATTGATGCTCACCTCCGGCTTCCACCATCAACGGAATCGCCTGCAAATTCTGTTCTGAGAGATATTCCCCCGTTTCAAAACATTGCTGCACCATTTCCGGCATTTCCTGTCCGGGACAGGAAGCATATTCCAGCCGATGCGTGGTTTCGTTATAAACTGCAATGCCCATCAGGCTGATTGTCAGCAACTCATTTACTGAGCCAAAAGCCTCATTCACAATTCGCTGCGGAATCTCTTTAAGTGTATTTTCCTCTCTCTGAAGCGCTTCCTCGTTCTCCCGAGTCTGAGGTCTGACCAAAGAGGCGGCAAAAACTTTCTGATTTATCTCAAGCACCTGTTCCAGGTTCAGACGGTTCTGCAACATCTTCCTCATATACAAGAGATAATAGCCGATCAGAGAAACGATCAGCAAGACGAAACAGAGGATGATACCAACCGTCTTATTCGTGTTGGATCGTTCCAACTGCCTGCAATATCCTTCCAAAGTCTGGTCTTCTCCCTGTACCTTATATAAATCTGTAAAAGCAGAATTATTATAACTGTAGGCATCAATTTGTTTCAAAGCAAGGAATGCTACCGCCGCTTCATTTCTGATATCCAAAATCACATGATAGTCTGAATCAAAAAGTTCATTCCACCAAAACAGTTCGGCAGGGGTTCCTTTTCCCACCAGTTTCATGTATCGATGCGGCTTCGGGGTACGCGTATATTTCTTATAATGCTCATTCAGCGACATCATTGCCGAATCTATATACTGCAATGCTATTTCGTAGTTCTCATCCACATTGGCAAAATAAGCGGCATTGGCATAATCAGAGGCTGCATCAAGCAGATCTTCATAAGTAGAGTCTGTAGTAATCGCAATGGAGTCACTATCCTGCAATATCGACGGGAGGGGTTCGTGCAGACAAGAAGCCATTCCCAACGGAAGCAACAGGCAGAGCAACACTCCAATCACTTTACGTACTCCCGAAGGCAAGCGGAAATAAAAACGGCTTCCCTTTCCCGGTTCGCTTTCTATATCGAATACGCATACCCGGAACAGTTCATTCGTTTTCTTATATTTCTCTATGATTCCCTTGCAGTTCATCAAGCCAAAACCGCTTCCCTTATTCTCTTTCAGTTCTTCCGGATCTGCCGCGTCTTTCATGCCGATAGCACGCGAATCATATACCTTTTCACCAATGATATGCGCGATATCTTCTGCTGAAAGTCCTCTCCCATTATCTTCTACGGAGATTTCCACATACGCATCGGTAGCATGCGCATATACTTTAACCGTTCCCCCCTCAGGCGTATACTTACGGGCATTTTCAGCCAGTGTATTAATCATAAACAAGGTCAATGCACGATCGGCCTTTACCATCAGGGTGGTCGGTTCGATTTCCAGCTTTTGCTTTTTCATTTCAAAAGCACGCCGTCCTTTTCCCAGCAAATCAAACAATTCATTCAGACTGAATGTCTCAATGTTCAGACTAAGCGTACCTTGCTTCATCTTGATCCAAAGTGCCAGAATATCATTGTATTCGTTGATGGTAGTCACCAGTTCATCAATGTACTGGTACTTCTCTTTCTTTATCTTGGTGTCATCAATATATCCTTTTTCCGTCAACTTATGTACTTCGTTCAGAATCCGGTCGATATAAGGATTAATCCCGTTGACGATGGCCATACAAGCCTTCTTTATCAGATTCTGACGTTTGTTTCCTGCAATATGCTGCTCGTAGATATACCGCTGTTTCTCCAGCTGATTTCGCTCGTCGCTCAACGTAGCCACCATTTGTTCATTTTCAGCAGCCCATACGATATAAGGTTCCACTACATGCACCAATGCCTTCTCGTCCCGGTTCAGTCGATGGGAAGAAGGTACCAGTGCAGCTTTTCCTTCTTCCGGAATTTCCAGCGTCAGACGTCCTTTCCCGAACAACTGGTCAATGCCTTGCTGAATCAGAGGTACGTTCATCGGTATGGAAGAAGTGATATCCCGACAAAGAGAGAGAATCCGTTGCAGACGCTCCACATCCACCTGATTCCTGATTTTGGAACGTTTGTTGAAGAACCACCAAAGGATAATCACCAGTACCAAGCCGACAATAACCAGAAAAAGAACGACCGTCATCTGTCGCGAACCTGCTTCCAAAGACAAATAACGGCTTTCCAACTCCTTATCCTGACGGGTAAAGTTCAAAATATCCAGATAGATATTCCGGTTATAATCAGAAGCATCCTTCATCCCCAGCCCGGCATATGAAACGCTTAACTGCTCCCTTATCCGTGAGATCCATTCGGGAACGGTCTTCACCTTCTCCTGTCCAATCCATGGAACTCCGGTATAAGTAGTATCTCCCTCGGCAAACGTATATAATTTATCAAGCGTATCCACTTCATTATGATAATAAAGCATGTGATGATGGTTTACGCAGTTCAATGCTTTTGATAATGTATCCAAAGCTTCCTGATAACGTCCATGCGCATTCAGGTATTTGCCGATAGATACATAAGCTCCGGCAATCTGATACAAGTCATTATATTCGCGAAATTTCTCCAGTGCCAGTTGGGCCAAACGCAAAGGGAACAAAGAATCTACCGGAAAATCAAACTGATCCAACGCATGTGTACGCCTTGTCTTGAAAAACTCAAAATTAGACGGGGATGCCATCAGATTGGCAAGTCCCTGCATTCCATTCCCCTCAAAATACGGATGCTTGCTCTTCACGGCTGTCCGCCAAGTGAAATAAAGTTCGTCAAACTCGCGGAGTTTCCGTTCTTCCGGAGTATTCGCTGCGACCAAAGAAGCCGATCCTTTGAGATAATGATAATAAAGAAGCTGATTGGTATCGCTCAACGCTTCGTCTTCCTGAATATTATCGATAGAGGTTATCGCTTCCTGCCGTTGCTGGAGATAGTAATAGTAAATGGAGGAAACGAGAAAAAATTCGGTAAATGCGTAATCCAGCCGAAGCGCTTCGTGACGGTCGGCAAAGAGGTCGCTCTCTTCACGGATACGCTTCATCCGTCGGAGGGCACTGTTCCGGTAATCATAAAATTCTTTGTTGAGCGCTGTCCGCTGGCAGATTTTCATCAGTCCGATGTCTGCTATCAACAGTTCAAGCTCATTTTTAGTCAGCTTGTATACCTCTTTATGATACGCCTCGGCACGGTCGAAATCCATATTCATGAAAGCACAGAACCCCAGATTATTGGAAGCTTCCGCTTTCCCCGACTTATATAGGTTTACTTGCCGATATGCTTTATAGGCGTATTTGTAGGAAGAGTCCAGATTACGGTAACGATAAGCATACGCTTTTCCATTCAGCGAGTCGATAAGCCTCACTTCTTTTGTGGGCACCATGTCGGTACACGAAAAAAGGGAGGAAAGCAACAATACTCCTATTATATATAATGGAGAATGGAAAATGGAAAATGGAGAATAAAAAGACAGGCGATAATTATCTTTCATTCTTCGCTCTTCATTTTCTGTTTTTCGTCCATAATTCTTCATTCTTCATTCTCAGTTCTTCGTTCTTACTTGCAAATCTACAAATATTTCCGATAAGTTGGAGAGAAAATTATTTTTTCTACAATAAGTCTTTCTAAATAATAAGAGAAATTCCTACCTTTGCAGGCAAATTAACAAATAGGTAAC
>OGGO01001088.1_pt1 | contig 16662 bp, 24 predicted proteins | sample 1571231 | NCBI WGS metagenome assembly OGGO01 (sample SAMEA2582036, study PRJEB24529) | metagenome | biome: Human gut stool | place: China | collected 2011 | reverse complement strand
AACACAACCCGCTACGGGGGAGACTTACCCGAAATCTGATTTATTCAACAAAGCCGGTCGAAGGTTCGAATCCTTCCTGTCCCGCCAAATTAGCGCCATTAGCTCAACCGGAGAGAGCAATAGCCTTCTAAGCTATCGGTTTCAGGTTCGAGTCCTGAATGGTGCACCAGATAATGGCCTGACCTGATGACGGGCTCATAATCCAATCCATCAGGGGCGCTGCTGCAACAGCGTCGCAGGCCGCCAGACCCAGCCAGGGTATTTTCGGTCATCACCGACATTGCTATTACCCTCATGCTTATTGCCTGCCTAACCGCAGGCTTTTTTATTTTCAGGGTCGCGGGAATCACCCTCGACGCTTTGTTGGTAAATCAGCCCGACGGCCCTGAACCTTTTACTGACTACAGATAGCACCCCGAACATTATCGGAGGTGAGAGATGCAACGTATGAACCCAACCGATGGTCACAATCTGCCTTACTGGTGGTCAGCCTTGCTTGGTATCTTTTCCGTCCTGAGTCTGCAGGATTATGTCTTCATCATTGGCGCCCTGATCTCTGCCTTCTTCACAATCAAGACGTATTACGCAAAGCGCAAGGAAGAGCGAGAGCGACTGGATGAAGAGAAAAAACGCACGCAACTGTTGGCCAGTTATCTGGCTGATGTCTCCGCAAAGCCTGGAGGTGACCGTCCGGCTTCAGCCGAAGTGGTAACCGAGGCCTTGAAGCGGATCGCAAGTGATACACAGGGGTGAGCATGACGCCATCAATGAGGAATAAACTGATTGGCGTGATCGCCGGCGGCGGTGGCGCTATAGCCATTGCCTCTGCGCTCATCACTGGCCCAACCGGGAACGATGGCCTTGAAGGTGTGCGATACAACCCCTATCAGGATGTGGTAGGCGTCTGGACTGTCTGCTATGGCCATACTGGCAAAGATATCATTCTTGGCAAGAAGTACACCGAGGCTGAATGCCGTGCGCTTCTCAGTAAAGACCTGAACGCCGTCGCCCGCCAGATTAACCCATACATCCAGAAGCCGATCCCCGAAACAATGCGTGGGGCGCTTTACTCATTCGCGTATAACGTCGGCGCTGGCAATTTCCAGACTTCAACGCTACTGCGCAAAATCAACCAGGGCGACCAGAAGGGGGCGTGTGACCAGTTGCGCCGCTGGACCTATGCCAAGGGCAAGCAGTGGAAAGGCCTGGTGACTCGCCGCGAGATTGAGCGCGAAGTTTGTTTGTGGGGCCAGAAATGAGCCGATTAACCGCAATCATCAGCGCTGTAGTCATTCTGCTGCTTACCTGCATTTTCTCATGGCGTTCTGGCTGGAATTCTCACGCTGACCATATCAACGCCCTCGCGGCGAAGAAGAAAGAGAAAGCCGAAAAGACTATCCAGCCAGTTGAGCAAAAGGCCGCTGCCGCTACAGAAGAGGGCAAGGTCATCTACCGAACCATAACCCGCGACGTGGTGAAATATGTCCAGTCTCCGAATCGTACTGTGTGCCGGTTTGACGATGATGCTGTGCAGCTGCGCCAACGGGCCATCGACGCTGCCAACTCCATCCCCGGATTTGATGAGCCCTCCGTGCAAAGCAAGTGACGCAGGGAAGAACACCGACGAAGACCTGCAATCGGACGTCGAAACCTCTCAATGTCTACGCCAACTTCGGTTGGATAAGTACCGCTGGCAGGCCTACTACCGGGCAATCAGCTTGTAGCAGAAATACATCACCATGCAGTGCCTAAGATGATCGTCACAAGGTGCTGATTAGCGTGTTATTAACGGTCATTTTATGGCGTATACTAAAAGCTAATCCATTAGCAAAAGGTTGAATATACGCTGTGAAACGTTACATAGTTTTTGCCTTTGATAAAGATGGGGTTCCTGGCGGGCACAGAGATATTGTTGGGTTTGCTAACACTGTGGAAGAGATAGTTAAATTGACCGTGTCCGCTCAGAACAATGCGCTAATTAATCCTAATGTTATAGAAGTGTACGACTCAGAGGAAGATGAGTTAATAAAGCTCTATGCTATCAATGCTGATGGTAATTGGATTGAGCATGCATTAAAAAACTAACCGCCAACAGGGTGTTTTTAATTGTCATCGAGAAGGCCACCCACGGGTGGCTTTCCCATGATTAGCTCTGCAGACACACCGATCCCCGGAATGGAGGTTCCGTTTACGTGGCAGGCTAGTCTGGAGTTAAACGCGAAGCTTTACTCTGCGCTGGGGCAGTGCAATCTGGATAAGGCTGGGATTAGAAGTATTGAAGAACGCCGAAATATTTTGCTATCAGAAGGCAAATCAGAAAGGTGATGCAGTTAATGGATGCTGCATAAGGCGATAAAGCCTTTAGGTATTCCAGCATTTTTCCTCCTTTGTCGTGGGTTAATGTTGTTATCTCTAGTGTGTAACTTAAGTCCCCCGGGTATCTGGCCCTCCTCCGGTAACATTAAAGGCATTGGTTGGTTACTTTGCCTCCAATACTCGCCACTATTAAATGTCCAACGCGTTGGACAAGCCCTTCCTATAGTGAGTCTTAATTGCTTCTGAGCAGGCTTAGACTCTTACAGGAGGCAAATTCACTCACGCCGCCAGGCGAAAAGAAAGCAGTAATGGCGCGGCTCTAAGGGTCGGTGCTGAACAGATAAAATAAGGAATGGAGTATGAGCAAACCCGACTGGGAGGCCATCGAGACGGCGTACCGGGCCGGGGTGATGTCCCTCCGTGAAATTGCCTCACAACACGGTATCAGCGAAGGCGCTATCCGTAAGCGAGCAAAGCGTGACGACTGGTCTCGCGACCTGAATGCGAAGATTCAGCAAAAGGCTGATGACTTGGTACGCAAGCGGGAGGTACGCAGGACGGTACGCAACGAAAGCACTTTGACCGAACGCGTACTGATAGAGGCGACAGCCGAGGTTATCGCAACGGTACGCATGGAGCACCGGGGAGACATCCGGCGGGCTCGCGAACTAACCAACACGCTGTTCGATGAATTGGCCGGAGAGTGTGGCAACGTGGCCGCGCTTGAAGACCTGGGCGAGATGATGCGATCGCCTGATGACAAAGGCATGGATAAGCTCAACGATCTCTACCACAAAATAATCAGTCTTCCTTCCCGCGTTAAATCCATGAAAGACCTGAGCGACAGCCTGAAAACGCTTATCGGCCTCGAGCGCGAGGCATACAGCATTGAGAATAAGGCTGAAACGAAAGAGGTCACGCATAACGTCATGCTGGTACCAACCAGCGATAACGTGGATGACTGGGAGGCGGCGGCGCAGAAACAACAGGGTGAGGTGCTCGGTGGATGAATTACAAAGCTGTATGGAAGCCACTGCCTGGATCACAGTCTCTGGCTCTGAGTTGCCCATGTAACGAAATACTTTTCGAAGGTACTCGCGGACCCGGTAAAACTGCTGCCCAGCTGGCCCGGTTCCGGCGCAATGTTGGCGTGGGCTATGGCTCGTTCTGGCGTGGCGTCATCTTCGATACCGAATATAAGAACCTTGCCGACATCATCACGCAGTCGAAGCGTATGTTTCGTCTGTTCAACGATGGCGCTCGATATCTGTCATCTGCGAGCGAATTGCGATGGGTATGGCCCACAGGCGAGGAGCTTCTCTTCCGCTTCGGCAAAGAGGCAGACGACTACTGGGATTTTCACGGGCAGGAATTCCCGTTCATTGGCTTTAACGAACTGACGAAACAGCAGTCCCCTGAATTCTACGAAATGATGTTCTCCTGCCGACGCTCATCGTTCAGGCCGGAAAACTACCCGCTGGAGAATGGCAAATTACTGAGGCCAATCCCGCTGGAGACGTTCAGCACGACCAACCCGTTTGGCATCGGGCATACCTGGGTGAAGAAACGCTTCATTGAGCCAGCGCCGCGCGGAACCGTGCAGCGAGACCGGCAAATGGTGTTCAACCCTCAGACAGAACGAGAAGAGGAAATCACGCTTACCCGCGTAGCTATCCACGGATCGTTTAAAGAGAACCCGTACCTCGACCCGCAGTACATCGCGACCCTGATGGCCATCAAAGACCCAAACCGCCGCAAAGCGTGGGTGGAGGGCTCCTGGGATGTGACCAGTGGAGGGAGATTTGACCATCTGTGGAATGAAGCGCTGCACGTCATTAAGCCTTTCCGCATCCCGGAGAGCTGGACCGTCGATCGCTCTCATGACTGGGGTGAGTCGAAGCCGTTCTCTAACCTCTGGTGGGCTCAGGCCGATGGCACAGCCGCCGAGTTGCCTGATGGTCGACAGTTCTGCCCGCCTGCCGGTTCCCTTATCCTGATCGGTGAATGGTACGGATGCCCGCCTGACGAGCTCAACAAAGGCCTGAATATGTCATCCACCAACGTCGCGAAAGGCGTAGCGTGGATTGACAAGCGGCTGGTTGGCGAAGACGTCGACGAGCCGGAAGAGATTCAAATCGACGGTGTCACGCAGGGCCAGTTGCACTTTATGCCAGGCATCTGTAGCGAAGTGATTCCCGGCCCGGCTGATGGGGCGATATTCAACACTGGCGATAACGAGTTATCGATCGCGCAGAAGATGGAAGCGCAGGGCGTTACCTGGTTGCCAGCTGATAAAAAGCCAGGCTCCCGTATCAACGGCGCATCTCTTTTTGCGGATATGCTCGAAGCGGTGGTTGAAGGCGTGAAGTTGGAATCAGGCATGCCTGAGAAGCCGGCATTCTACGTTTTTGACTACTGCCGTGGCTGGATAAGCCGCATCCCGGTGCTCGTTCGTGACGATAAAAACCCTGATGACGTTGACACTCAGCAAGAAGACCACGACTGGGATGGAACACGTTATCGCGTACTGCATTCACCACAAAAAATCACCGGCATGTTGGTGCGATCGCGCTGACGGAGGACATCGTGACCGAAAGCGAAATGAAACAACAGCGCGCCACCAATTCCAGCACTGAGAGGGAGCGTAATAAAAACCTCTCAATGATGTTTAACGGCACCAGTAATACCAAACGCCAGCGACTCTATCAGGAGTTCGGTTACCCATTACACCTCACGTTTGATGACTTTTACCGGGCGTACCGGCGTAATGCTGTTGCCGGCGCTGCCGTGACGCGCATGCTTGATGGGTGCTGGGAAGACTACCCAGATGTTTATGAAGGCGACCAGACAAAGGACGCATCGAAGCAAACAGCGTGGGATAAGCGAGTCAACAAGCTCCTGAAGCGCTGCTGGGAGCAGATTAAAGGCGCAGACCGCCGCAACCTGGTTGGGCGTTACTCTGCGATCCTGCTTCAGATTAAAGATAGTAAGAAGTGGTCTGAACCTGTTGACACCACCATCGTGGGAAGGCTTGAGGAAAAGGCTCTCGTTAAGCTGATTCCTGCATGGGAAGCGCAAATCGACCCGATTAACTGGGACGATAACCCGGACAGTGAAACGTTCGGCGAAGTGACGATGTACTCGTTCACTGAGTTGCCGGTTGACGGAAACTTTGACGCCCGCCCGGGCCGAATCATCAACGTACACCCGGATCGCGTAATCATCCTGGCAGAGGGCTCTGATGATGGCGTGATGACGTCAGGAAAGTCGCTGCTTGAGGCTGGCTTTAACAAGTTGCTGGATATAGAGAAGGTGAGCGGCGGTGCGTCTGAGGGATTCCTGAAGAACGCCAGTCGCCAGCTCAACTACTCATTCAGTGAGAAGACGAACTTCTCCGCTCTCGCCAAGGCCCTTGGCGTGGCTGAGGGTCAACTTGCTGAAGCGCTTGATCAGCAGGTCCGCCGCCTTAACGACAGCACTGACAGCGCCAGCTTTATGCAGGCTGGTACCGCTGAGGTGTTGAGCGTTGCGGCAGCCGACCCAGAACCGACCTGGAGAACCGCTCTGAGTGAATTCTGCGCGACTGTCCCTATCCCTGTGAAAGAACTCGTTGGGATGCAAACGGGTGAGCGCGCCAGCACTGAGGATGCCAAGGGGTGGGGGCGTACCAGGATGAGCCGCCGGAAAGGATTTCTGACCGACATAATCACGGATGTGGTTTCGCGCTTCTGGACCCTTGGAATTATTCCGCCAGCTCAGAATGAAGAAATTACCGTAGGCTGGTCTGATCTTCTGGCGCCGAGCCAGGCAGAGAAGATTGCCAACATGGACAAGCTCGCGGACGTGGCTGTGAAATCCACGAATGCCTTTGGCCGTTCCGCTATCACTGAGAACGAAATTCGCGCTGCGGGCGAACTGCAACCGCTGCCTGAGCTTGATGATGAGGATCTGCCAGATGGCAACAAACCAAAACCTGATCCTCTGGCCGACCCTCAGTCAGAAGCCGAAAAGCCCGGTGATACCACGGTCGAAAGTTGACCCAACAATGTCACGTAAGTCCGTCAGCAAGATGGAGCGCGACATTGAGGATCGGTATTACGCGATAAAGGTGGCGCTGAAAGCCCTGTTCGACCAGCGCCTGACCTGGCGTGAGCGAGAGGTTAACAGCCACAGCTGGCACTTCCTGTGCCACGTTAACGGCGACGAGCCAACGCTCTACCAGGTCAACGCTGGCAAGTTCATCTACGACATGTCAGCGCAGGAGTTGGCCGACCTGCTTGAAGCGGTACAGGTTATTCTCGACGATTACCTGCTGGAAGGCGGCGAGCAAAACCTCTGGGCGATGGATTACGTCGCCGCAGAGGCGCAGCGCGGAACGCTGGAGGCCTTCAACAACCTCTCGCAGCAGTCGCAGGTGTACGCCAGCCAGACGACGCTTCAGCAGCTTTTAAGCAGCCCTGCATACCAGAACCAGATCGCCAGTGCCTACATCAGCACGTATAGCGACTGGAAACTGGAAGCTGACCGGGCGCGCGGTGACCTGGCGAACATCATCGCGGATGCCGTTGGGCGCGGTGTGAATCCCCGCGAAACGGCGCAGGTGATAAGCAAGCGCCTTGATGTCTCTATGGGCCGCGCAAAGACTATCGCTCAGACTGAGCAGGTTGGCGCGCTGCGCCAGGCGCAATGGAACGAAACGGACTGGGCAGCGGATCGGCTTGGGTTGAATACCGGCCTGCTGTGGCTATCTGCGCTCAAACCGACGACGCGCAGCTGGCACGCCAGCCGTCACGGTAAGGTTTATACCACCGAGCAGGTCCGAGACTTCTACGCCGAGAACGGCAACCGGTACAACTGCTATTGCAGCCAGATTCCGGTGCTGCTCAACGACGACGGCAGCATTTTCAATCAGGGGTTAGCTGAGAAGCTGGCAAAAGAGCGCAAACAGTGGGGCCCGGATAAAAAGGCAGCATAGTTATTTTTTGCATGGATATTTAGCATTCAGGTAAATCATGATTATGGAGCTAGCCTGTTTATCTCGGATGCCGGGGTTGCTTTTTAGATATTCACCGACCATGTCGCCGATTTGCCCTCTTGTGATTTTGTCACCAGTGCAAACGGCAAAGCCTTCTAGCGCGTCCCACACACCTGTTACGTACCCCAAATATTCACTTGCATCTACTAAATCTTTTTCACTTGGTGATGCTTGTTCGGCACGGATTGACGCTTTGTAGAGTTCATAAAGCTCATTGCCAGTTATGAAACCTGCCTTGGCTGGGAGGGCGACTACAAACACTAAGGCCAGTAACCATTTTTTCATTTTAATAATCCAAAGGGTTAAACATGAACCTTACCAGTATTCATGTAAAAAGCCTCGCCATCAACGCCTCAAACATCTCAACAACCACCATCAACGGCCAGGAGCACTACGTCATTCGTGGTGCGGTTCCGATCGTCGATGACATTGTTATGAATGGCGGCCTGTACCCGGCGGAGGAGATTAACAACAGCTACCAGACGATGGAAGGCAAGCTGATGCCTCTTCCGCACCCGATGGTAGATGGCAAATATGTCAGCGCCAATGACCCGCGGGCCATTAACAGCTATCACGTCGGAGCATGGGCGCAGAACGTCAGCAAGTCTGGCGACCAGGTCGTCATGGACGTTTATATCAATAAGGCGGTCGCCGAGACAAAGCCTGACGGTAAGCGTCTGATTAATCGCCTCGATGAGATGATCGCCGGCACCAACACCGACCCGATCCACCTGTCGACCGGCTTACTCACGAACAAAGAGAGAAAATCAGGCGAGTCGAAGCAGAAGAAATACTCATGGATCGCTCGCAATATGCAGTTCGACCATATCGCTATCCTGCTCGATGAGCCGGGCGCCGGTACTCCAGAAGAAGGCGTCGGCATGTTCGTGAATGCCGATGGTCAGGAAGGCGAAGTCGAAACGGCAAGCCTCGTTGAAGCCGCAAATAGCCTCAAAGATGGGCTGCTGAACAAAGTGAAGTTCTTCCTCACTCATAACTCAGATGCCTCATTCGATGAAATCTACCAGATGCTGCGTGAAGCCATTCGCGCGCCGTCAGGCAGCGATGTTTATCGCTATGTCGTGACCGTATGGCCCGACAAATTCATTTTCGAAGAGGGCAATAAGCTCTTCCAGCAAAAATACCTCATCGACGACAGCACAGTCACGCTGGTCGGCGATCCAGTAGAGGTCGTGCGCAAACCCACTGAGTACGAAGTCAAAACCAACGGAGAAACAAACCCGATGAAAGAGAAGATGATCGCCGCGCTCAATGCCGCAGGCGTTAAAACCGAGGGGCTGACCGACGATCAGGTCTGGGATGCCTATAACCAGCAGGTACAGAAGAAAGCAGGCGATCAGCCGGGTACTCAGATTAACTCTGACGCGATTACTGCGGCGGTAAATCTGGCAATTAAGCCACTGACTGACGAGATCAGCACGCTGAAAACTCAGCTGCAGGCCAACGCTGAAAAAGACCTCAAGACCAAGCGTGAAGCGGTCAAAGCGAAATTCCCGTTCATGACCGAAGCGGCGATCAACTCGCTGGCCGGCGAAGCGCTGAACGACATGTACTCGCAGTGCCAGACCAGCACCGGTCTGAACCCGGCATTCCAGGGGAATGGCGCTCAGAGTGAAATCCTTTCTATGGAGGCTCCTGAATAATGGCTCTCGCACCTCGTTTCCATACCGTAATCGCGGGCCCGGCCCGCAAGAATGACCCGCAGGTCATTGAAGCAATCATGGCGGCAGCAGTGAAGCCTGGGTCTCTGGTAATGCTGGATAGCACAGGGAAACTGGCTGTTCACAATGTGGCCGGTGGTGCAGGGGTAGCCCTGGCGCTCCAGCACAATTATATCGGCGGCGGTGATATCCGCGATGCAGTGCCGGCAGGGGATACTGGCGCGGCCATCATGTGCGAAGACGATGTCGATTACCACATGCTGGTAAAGGCTGGCGAAGTGTTGCTGGAAAACGAAGGTCTGGTTTCTGCCGGTGACGGCACACTGGCCAAGTCGACCACTCCAGCCACCGACCAGGTCCTCTTCTTTTCACGCGAAAAAATCACCGTTGGTGCTGAAGCTCAGCTCGTGAAAGTTCGCAAATCAGGGAAAGCTACCGCATGAGCATGATCGTATTTAACAAAAAGCTGGTTACTGAACATAACCAGATCAAGAAGGCATGGAATCAGCTGCTGATGCAGCGCGAATCCTTCAACGTTAACCAGAACAACATTTCCGCCCAGTACGGCGGCGCGCTGGAAGTTAACCAGGCTGCGCTGATCTCTAAAGACTACTGGCGTGAAGTTGACAACATCACCACCCGAGTCTTCCGCAACGACGAAGGTAACGGCCTGCTTGATGACCTGCTCGGTCTCGGTACGCCGATCTCTATCGGAAAGACGGCTGCGCTGTACCGCGTTTCCAGTGACGCTGGCAAGGTTCATCGCACACTGACTGGCCATGTTCCGGAAGAGCTGGATAAAGTCATCTACGACGAAGCCGGCGACCCGATCCCGATCTTTAACACCGGCTACAGCCGCGAATGGCGTGAGTGGAACGGCATGCAGTCCGAAAACCTCGACGCGATGGCCGATGACCAGGAAGCGCACGTTGCGGCTATCCGTGAAGACATGGCTGACTACATGCTTTCAGGCGATGCGAAGGTGAAGGTGAAGGGGTATGTCGGCGCCGGTATCACCAACCACGCCAACACCAACCAGGTAGACCTGAGTGCTTCAGGCCTCAACATCGACCTGACCACTGCTACTCCTGACGAGATGGTCGCTTTCTTCACCGGACCGTTCGCGAAGCTTCTGGACGATAACTACGTGCAGGAGAAGGTGAAGGTTTGGGTGTCGCCTGACATCATGCGCAACATGAGCAAGCCGTACTCCTCCGCTGCGGGCTTCAAAGAAGGCACCGTGCTGGAATACATCCTGCGCTACGGCCGCATTGAGTCGGTGAACCAGACCTTTAAGCTGACCGGTAACCACTTCATTGCGTACGTTCGCAACTCGCAGTACATCAAGACGCGCATCGCCGCGCCGGTGGGTACCTTCATGATCCCGCGACAGAATCCGTTCGACAACTACAACACTCTGGTCTGGAGTGCTGTTGGTCTGCAGATTAAGCGTGATTTCAACGGTCGCTCTAAAGTCTTCAACGCACAGGGTTAAGGGGCTTCGGCCCCTTTCTTTGGGAGAAAGCATGAAAACGTTAAAGGTCGAGAAAACCGGCTGCTGGGGCATGATTGATGGCGTCTTCCAGCAACTTCCTGTTGGCCACGAATTCGTCGCGGAGGACGTTCCTGCAGCTTTTGCTGGTCGTGTGTCGGTGGTGGGCGAAGTGGAAGAGCAAGCGCTGGAAGTGGCTACACCGGGCAATGATGCTGCAGAGCAGGCAGAGCAGGCAGAGCAGGCAGAGCAGGCAGAGCAGGCAGAGCAGGCAGAGCAGCAGGAAGAATCTGCCAGCAAATCGAAGAAGGCGAAATAACCATGGCTGACCCAATCACAGCGGCAGACGTGCAGGCGTTCCTCGGTGAATTGGGTTACTCCATCCCGGCCGCTCTGCTCGATCCGATTCTCTGCGTGGTGAACAAGATTATCCCGTGCCTCGATGGTGCGGGATACGACGACTGCACGGCAAAGCTCATTCTGATGTATTCCGCTGCGCTCATGGCGACGTCTTCCGGCGCTCGGCGAATAAAATCGCAGGGGGCGCCATCAGGGGCGTCGCGCTCGTTCGACTATGGAGACGACGGCATTACCTGGCTGCGTGACTCTCTGGCGAAACTGGATACCAGCGGCTGCACCGGTGAGCTACCGATTAGCGCCGGCAACAGTGTGGGCCTGTTTATGGTGGTCGGGGGCTGCTGATGGCGTGGGTTTCAGTTCAGCAACGACTGCCGCGGACGTTTACCCGGGTGTGGGTGATCACCGATACCGGCCAGCAAACGACGGCGTACGTCAAAAGCGACGGAGAGTGGTTCATCAACTGCGACCGCATACGCGCCACAGGCGCCGCCGTGCTGCGATGGAGGGATGACTGATGTCGGCAACCGCGAATTGGTCATACACCGCGACGGCGACAATCTGGCGGCGTATACGCGATGCTGACGGTAGTGATACCGACGGCGGAGGTCAGCCTTACGGGTGGGAAGCGCCGATCGCTATCCTCTGCGACTACCAGGGTGGTCTCTCTGCAAAAATCGGTGACCTTGGCCGGGAGCTCGTTGTTAAAAACACGATATGGACCGAGTACGCAACGGCGCGGGAGGGAGATTACATCCTGATTGGCGCTTCGACCGATGCAGCACCGCCGGATGAGGCCGACGAGATACGGCAGATCGTCCAGTTCGCAGATACGTTCGAGCGACTGGCGGACGATTTCGCACTGATTACGGGAGTCTGATTATGGGCGCTAAAGTTCGCGGCATCCGGCAGGCCAAGGCCAACCTCGATCGCATCATCAAAGACGTCCAGGGGCGTAAAGCCGTGCGGGCAATCCAGTCTGCGATGCTTATCGGCAGCGCGCAGGCAGCACTTTACACCCCGATCGATACGTCGACGCTCATCAACAGCCAGTTCCGCGAAATCACGGCTAACGGTACCAGGGTAACCGGGCGCGTTGGTTACTCTGCTTCTTATGCGGTGTTCGTTCACGACCCGGCAGTGAAACAGAACTTCACGCGAGCAACGGCCCGCAAGGAGTTCTTAACGAAGGGCTTCGAGGATACCCGCAGCCAGATTGACGCGGTGGTGAAGAAGGAGCTTTCGCTATGACACCCCCCATGTATATGCGCCTCAAAGACCTCTTTGTGGCTGAGGGCCTTACCGCGGGGTTTAAGGTCCAGTGGCGGCAATGGCGCGATACCGGGAAAGACACGGACCAGTTCATCGTGTTCAGGCCTTCCGGCGGTACCGATATCACCTTTGACCTCGGCGGCGACTGGTATGTGATGGTTGATGTGATCTCCTCGAAGGCCAATCCCGATGCTGCTGACGCCGCGGTAAACGCCATTGTCGAGTATATCAGCGCGCAATCCGGCGCCGATGATTGCGTTGGCGCGCTGCGGCTTGTCGGTAATGTACCGGCGCCGATCCCCACCGAAGAGGGCCGGTTAGTAACCCGGCTGCTCGTCTCCTGCACATACGGCGAATAATCGTCAGAATCACCCATCAGGCTGCCATATGGCGGCCTTTTTTAATTGAGAGGCATACATGCAAGGCTGCGCTAATGACACCGGCAAGCTGATTGGTAAGGTGGCCGTGCTCCGCATGGCATTAGGTTGTGCTGATACGGTACCAGCGCTTTCCGAATGGAAGCGACTCGGCGCCATGACCACCAAGGGCTTTGACTACTCCATGAATACCGTCACCTCTGAGGCTGACGATACGAAAGGTCTGGTTGAGAACCTGGTCAACAACATGGACTTCACCATCTCCGGCGAAGGTGAGTTCCGCAAGAAAGACAAGACGACGGAAGTTGGCGCTATTGCCATCTCGAAATATATTTTCGATGAAGTGCAGGCCGGCCGGCAGCCGTCTGTCTGGGTTCGCTTCGACTTAACTGGTGAAGACGCTGGCACTTATATCATGGGGTACTTCAACACCACCTCCTGGTCTGGTGATTTCGGCACCACGGATATTTCAACCTTCTCTGGTGAGTGGAAAGTTGCTGATGCAGACACCGTGGTATTTGAGGTGGCGCCGCCGGCGCTGGCGTTTACCACTAACCTGCCGACGACCAGGAGCGTGGCGTCCGGATCAGCTCTGAATATGTCGGTCGTAGTTGAGGGTGGCACTTCGCCTTACACCTACGTCTGGAAGAAAGACGGCACGGTTGTCAGCGGGCAAACAACGGCGACCTTCAACAAGGCCAGCGCTGTTTCTGGTGATGCCGGGGTTTATACCTGTGAAGTCACCGATTCTTCCGCGACACCAGTCAAGATCACGTCGGCATCCTGCACGGTCACTATCAGTTAACCACCAGGCTATTTCGTGAATAGTACAAAGGGCGTTCTGCGCCCTTGATACTGTTTATGGAGCGACTATGACCCCGATTAAAGAATTAGGCGAATGCGTTATCAGCACCGGTGACCGGGAATTCTTTTTCCGGCCGTCGTTTCGCAACATGGCGCGAATCGGTGAGCCCGAGGAGATTGTTCAGGCGTTCTATGACCTGTGCAATGACGAGGCGACGCCATTCGCGCAGCGCGCAGCTGAGGCCTATATCCGCGATGAGTACAGCCGCCTTCCTGATTGCGTCCTGCGGTTTATGCAAAGCGGGCTTCTGTCACGCAAAGCGATCATGGCTGCGCATACGGTACTGACAGCATGTTGTGACGATGATATCGGCGATCTGGTTGGCTGGATGAAGCCTGCTAAATCACGCAAGCGTGGCTTTGTCTGGCGCCCGGGCAGCATGCCACCGGAAAGTATGGTCATCGTCGCGCAAAACATGATGATGCACGGCATCATCGGCAAAGCGAAGGTGCGCAAGCTGCAGCGTTACGAAACGAATGAGACAACCGCAGAATTCCGCGCAGCCGACTACATCATGGCGGCCCGCAACCATTTCGGAATAAGCCGGGAAGAGGCCGAGAACCTCACGATGACAGAATTCAGCTTACTTCTGAATGCTAAATATCCGAACCAAAATGGCTTCACGCGAGAAGAGTACGACACGGTCATGGACGAAGACGATCGCCGCTGGCAGGCGATGATGGAGCAGGAGCGAACCATGACAAGCCGCACGAAGAATTAACCCCAAGACTAACCGAATATCAGCCTCGCATCCGCGGGGCTTTTTTACATCCATTTGTTCGTGAACGGCTAATGCCGACTCACTTCTGACGCGCTTCACACGCGCACATCACAACACAGAACCTTTCAGGATGACCCTTGAGGATACCGGTTTGGCTATCGGTGCCTTTCTGTGGGCCGGATTCCTGTGTGACAAGGTTCATCACTAAAAGGTAAGCCGATATGAAATATCCAACAGTAATTAATGGGTTAGACTTCCGCGATCTGATTTTTGTGGCCGATAACGACCCGGTAACAGACTCGTTTATGGTGGCGAAGGCATTTGGAAAGTTGCCTAAAAACGTAATTCGCGACATTGAGCGAACTATCGAGGCCTGTCCCCCGGAGTTTGATACAAAACTCAACTTTGAGCTTTGCTATAAAAACAATGAGTTGCAGAACGGAAAGCCGCAGAAATTCTATCGACTCCGCAAAGATGGATTGATGCTTTTGGTTATGTCCTACACAAAAAAAGAGGCGATGCGTATCAAGATCGCCTACATCAACGCCTTCAACTGGATGTACGCGATGCTTCAGGTTGGGCGGCGCCAGTTTGAAGAAGAGCGTAACGCCGTCATGCTGGAGTTCCTTAAAGAGAAGGATGTTGCCAGTATGTCTGGTCGCCTGTTGCGCCGGTGGGGGAAAGAGAAGAAGCCCCAGCTACTTTCACGCATTGAGCAACTGGACAAGCAAGGTCAGTTGGCATTGCCCGGCGTTCCTGGCGCGCTTACCGAAGCATGAAACCCACAAATGCGTGGTTTTTGGATAGCCCACTCAGGTGGGCTCAGTTGCAATAAAGCAACATCGCGTTGATCCCCCACAACCTCGGTTGTATACTCGATTGCATCAGGTATTCATTTGTATCCCATTCAACTATCGGAGGAAGCATGAAAGCAACAGTACGCCGCTACTTACGCGCTGCCGGAAGCATTCTTGATATCGCTCCGTCAACCGATTACGTCAAAATCGCCAAAAGAGCCATTGGCACCGATCCATTGCGTAGTGATTTCAGACGCATTGGCGGAGATTTTGGACGCGCAATTACATTAGCAAATGCAGCAAAAGCCGAAGCCGCAAAGCAATAACAATGTTGTCGCAAAGGCCGGCAAGATAGAGAAGGAGCTGGAGGCAAATCCAGAAATCATCGACGTCTTGCTTGGTAGCGGGAAGTTTCAGGCTATGGTCAGGCATGAAACTCATTACTCCGGACCTCTTCCTCCTCCCGAAGTGATGCAGAGCTATGATGAGGTCCTACCCGGCGGCGCGGAACGGCTGTTTGCTATGGCTGAGAATGAGCAGAAATTCAGACATAGCACTCAGGATATGGCCATCAGGGGCACCATAAGTCGGGATAAAAGAGGTCAGTGGATGGGCTTTGCGATAACACTGGTGATACTTGGGATCGCCTCTGTTTTTGCTTATCGTGGTAATACCATCTTTGCTGGCACTTTAATTGGGCTTGATCTTATTGGGCTTGCAACAGTCTTTGTAATAGGCCGCCGAACTCCTCCGAGAAAAGAAGGTTAAGACCTAATGTTTTTCTACCCGCTTAACTGCGGGTTTTGTCGTATCGCTTCCCCTCTGCTACGATTGCCGCATCATTTACTGATGGGGATAGGGATATGAAGAAGCTTATTGTTTTCGGTTTGTTAGTTGTAATGGGTGGCATTGTTGCCGCAATCGCATTGGTACCGACTCAGGATGCTCAAAACGCAGCAATGACAGAAGCATGTAGCTCAATAATCAAATCGAGAATGAAATCACCGTCCTCCTACTCGATGGAAAAGGCCCTTATCAGCTCTAAGCAGCTGTCAGGAGAAGAACTTAACAAAAAGATTGAAAGCCTTCAGGTTGAGTCTTTGCGCGATGGGGTGAGAAACGGGCTTTTTACGCTTAAAAACGCCGATATATTTGTGGATTTTCAGGCAAGCAATGCTTTTGGGGTACAACTAAAAGGTTTGGGTAAATGTGAATACAATATTTTCAGTGAGGATTGGGCCTCTCTTGAGTCTGTGATAATTGATGGTAATGCATTGCCTTCCGTTGACGTTACTATCGAATCAGTAGGTAATAAAATTAATTCTGGATTCTCATCAAAGTTAAAATATTTACAATACAAACTTCAAGGCAAGATATAATTTTCTAAAAATAAAGCAAACCCGCTTCGGCGGGTTTTTTTATGCCCGGAGGAAACATGGCAAGCGCTGAACAGGTTGGCAATATCGTTTACGAAGTAGAGATGAATGTCGCCAGACTTATCGAAGCCCAGCAGCAGGTTAATAAGCGCCTTGATCAGATGGATTCTAAGTTTGAGCAATCGTCACGATCTGCCGGGCGGTTTGAAGGTGCTTTAAATAAAGTTGGCGTTGCCATTGCAGCAGCTTTCACCATTGATGCAGCGAAGAAGCTTATCGCCATCGGCGACGAGATGGTTACGCTACAGGCGAGGATAGCTAAATAACTGTTCGGAATAGTAGATCACTTTGAGGGAACTCAGCCCGAATTGT
>OGGO01001078.1_pt1 | contig 16932 bp, 7 predicted proteins | sample 1571231 | NCBI WGS metagenome assembly OGGO01 (sample SAMEA2582036, study PRJEB24529) | metagenome | biome: Human gut stool | place: China | collected 2011 | reverse complement strand
CATGTAAGGCTTTTTCGAAAGATTTAATAGTTTGTGCTATATACAGAGAGAGGATGAAAAGAGGAAAACCGAGAAGGAAAAAGGGGAAAAGAGGGAAACAGGAAAAAGCAGGTTACCGCAAAGAAAGTACATAGACAAGGATCTAATGCCAATCGACGATGAAAAGGCCGTACACGGCTTGCACCCTCCATGCCATTTGCCGGCCTTCCGTCAACATGCCGTCGTAGACTCTTGCTGATGGGTGGGGGAGCCTGACAGCTGCACAGCATCAAGCTGCCGATAAGCTGACAATGGATGGGAATGGGGCAAAAAAATGTCGGAAAGGGTGTGTTTTTGTCCTTTCCGGCCATTTTTTCCATCTGAAGTGTTGCTTCGTATTGTTTAAATGCTTATTTTTGCCGATGCTATATAATCTAATGCCCTAACAAACTGCTTAGACAAAGATGAAACCTTTTGCAGGCATAGCGTCATGAAACGATAATTCTCAATCACTTATACTAATAGTTACTAAAAACAAGACACATGAAGAATGCAATGAATCTGATGTGTAAGTTCTGTCTGCTGACGGGGCTTTTGCTGATGCCGCTTGCGGCGTTGGCGCAAGGCACCGTCAGGGGAACGGTCGTTGACTCCAATGACGAGCCCATTATCGGCGCATCGGTTGTCGAAAAGGGCAATGCGCGCAACGGCACGGTGACCGATCTTGACGGTAACTTCACGTTGAAACTGGTCAAGTCGAAGACGGCCGTTGTGACCTACATCGGTATGGTTTCACAGGAAATCACGGTTGCGGATGCCGCCCGGAAGGTGGTCATGAAAGACGAACAAGGGCAGTTGGACGAAGTGGTGGTGCTGGGTTACACCAGCCGCGCCCGCAAAGACCTCACCGGTTCGGTGGGCTCCGTGGGCGGTGCCAAGTTGGCTGTTGTGCCTGTGGCCTCGGCCGCTGAAGCCTTGCAGGGCAAGATTGCCGGCGTGCAGGTGACCACGGTCGACGGTGCGCCGGGGGCCGATGTCAATATCCGCATACGCGGCAACACGTCGGTGACCCAGAGCAACGAACCGCTCTACATCGTCGACGGTTTCCAAGTGGGCAATATCAATGACATTCCGCCCACCGACATCGCCTCCATCGACGTGCTCAAAGACGCTTCCCTCACGGCCATCTACGGGGCCAAGGGCGGCAACGGTGTGGTGGTGGTCACCACCAAGTCGGCCAAAGAGGGCAAAATCACCGTGGGTTTCAACGGTCGCACCACCGTGGCTCATCTCTCGAAGAAGCTCGACCTGATGGACACTCCGCAGTTTGTGGGCTATCAGTACGACCGTGCGGCTGCCAACGGCACCCGTTCGAGTTGGGCAAAGCCCTTCCGTGGCAATTTCGGCAACCCCGCCGACCTTGCTGATATCTACCGCCGGGCCGCGACCCACGACTGGCAGGACGAGGTGATGGGGGAGACGCCTCTCAACTACTCGGCCAATGTGACCGTCGGTGGCGGTTCCGACAAAGTGAAGTTTAACACCTCCCTGACCCAGAGCGACGACAAGGGCATCATCATGGGCTCGGGTGTGCGGCGCACCAATCTGAACATCAAGCTGCTTGCCAAGCTCTCCAACAACTTGGAACTGACGCTCAATCCGCGTATGACCTATCGTCGTGACATTGGTGCCGGAGGCGACAACATTGGCTCGGGCGGCATCATTGATGTGCTGCGCTATCGTCCCACCAACGGTCTGCGGGAGTTTGCCTTCTGGGATCCGCGCACGGTAGACCCCGATGAGGAGGCGGCTTTCTCCTACACCAACCCCAAGAGTGACATCCAGACCAACACGCAGAAGAAGCATTCCTACAACATCGTGAATCAGGCGAGCTTGGCGTGGACGCCTATCAAGGGCCTGATGCTGCGCACGGAAGCGGCCTACAACATCACGTTCAGCGATGTCAACCGCTTCTACGGACCACTGACGCGCGTGGGAAAGGGGCACAACAGCCAACCCGTGGCGCAGGTGACCAACAGGCGCCGCATGTCCTACACATGGACCAACACCGCTACCTATAACATGACCGTGGCCGACAGGCACAACTGGTCGTTCCTCCTCGGACAGGAAATCTACAGCAGCGAGGAGCGTGTCAACTATCAGATGAACCGCTACTTCCCCCGCGACATCTCGGCCCAGAAGGCCATCGACAATCTCAATCTGGGCACTCCCTACGAGTCCAATTCCTCTTTGAGCACCCCCGACCGCACAGCCTCGTTTTTCGGACAGGCCGGTTGGAATCTTGCCCACCGCTATTTCCTTGCCGCCACGTTTCGTGCCGACGGCTCGTCCAAGTTCGGTGCCGGCGAGCGTTGGGGCTATTTCCCCTCCGTTTCGGGCGCATGGGTCATCTCGAAGGAGAAGTTCATGAAGCGTGTCAAGTGGCTCGACAACTGGAAACTCCGCGCCTCGTGGGGCCTGTCGGGCAACAACCGCATCGACAGCGACCTCTGGCGCTATCTCTATGCCATCAACTCCACCGGCGGTCCGGGCTTCGGAGAAACCGTGGAGCAGGGAGAAAAATACTATGGTTTCGGCAGTGGCGACAAGTTGGCCAACCCGCGCATCAAGTGGGAGACCACCGTCTCGCGCAACTTGGCTATGGATATCAGCCTCTTCGGCGGCCGCCTGCAACTCACGCCCGAATTCTACTGGAAGACCACCAAAGACCTGCTCTACAAGTCGGACATTCCCACCACCACGGGCTATTCCACCCAAGTGCAGAACATCGGGCAGGTGTCCAACCGCGGGGTGGAACTCAGTATCAACGCCGACCTGCTGCGTGGCAAGGACTATGTGCTGAGTGCCAATCTCAGCATGGGCTTCAACAAGCGTGTCATCGACAGGCTCAACGATACCGATGACGTGCTTTGGGATCAGAACAACCGTTGGAAATCGAGCTACAATGACTATTGCCTGCGCGTGGGCGACGAGCTCGGACTCATCTACGGTTTTGTGTACGACGGTCTCTACAGCCCCGAGGAGTTCGACTTCGACCCCAACCGGAATTTCCTGGCCGTGCCCAAGCCTCTCACGTTCGATAAAGACGGCAGGCGCGTTTCCGGCACGGTGATCAATCAGGTGTCGGCCAGCAGTAATTCCGGCGAAGCCACGTTGCCAGGCAAAATCAAGTTTAAGGATCTCGACGGCGACGGATATATCACCGAGAAAGACCGCACCGTCATTGGCAACACCAACCCCAAGGTGCAGGGAGGTTTCGGAGTGAGCGGGCAGTGGAAGGGCTTCGACTTCACCGCCAACTTCTACTACATGCTCGACTTCGATGTCAACAACGCCACGGCCTATGCCCTCTCTTCGTCAACGAAAAACCGGAACGAATTTACCAACGTGCTGGGCAAGTTCACCGACCATTGGCAATATGTCGATCCGGCTACGGGAGAGTGCATGTACAAGAACTACTATCTTGACAATTCTGTGGAGAGTTATATCGGCATGAATGCCGGCAAGAGTCTTTGGAATCCCGCCGATGTGGTGAACAATCTCACCCAATCCTATTTCATAGAAGACGGTTCGTTCCTCCGCCTGCAAGATGTGACCATCGGTTACACGCTGCCCGCGAAGCTCACCCGGCGCTGGGGCATCTCCAAGTTGCGCTTCTATGCCAGTGCCTCCAACCTCTTTATCATCACCGGCTACTCGGGTTACGACCCCGAGGTGGACATCCAGACCGGCCTCACGCCCGGTATGGACTACAACCGCTACCCGCGCAACCGCGCTTTCTCGCTCGGTGTCAATCTTAATTTCTAACGAAAGGAGCCTTTATATGAAACTCAAGAATATCTTATGGATAGGTGCTGCCCTCACCGCCCTTACGGCCTGCAACGACTATCTCGATGTGGACGCGCCGTCGAAATATGACAACGGCTATGTGTTCGGGGGCGTGAACGAAATCAATACCGCCCTCAACGGTGTTTATGCCCAGCTGCTCAGCGGTGACACCTACGGCAGTGCCTACCTCTCGACGTTCTGCCTGAACAGCGATGTCGACTTCGCCACCAACAGCAACGAGCAGCCCGGCACCAACAACTTCCGCCGTTTCGACGGCACCAGTGAGGCCGGTGATCTCAAGAAAACATGGAATGCCGCCTATCAGGGCATCGAATATGCCAACAACTTTATCTGGCAACTGGAGCACAGTCCGCTCTACACGCCCTCCAACAAAGACTTCGAAACCCTGCAACAGCAGATGGGTGAGGCCAAGGTGATGCGCGCCATGTTCTATCACGACCTGATGTGGCTTTGGGGAGATGTCCCGTTCTCGCTGCTTCCCACCTCGCAGATGGCCGACAAGGTGATGCCCGTAGCCTGTCGCGACACCATCAATGACAGGTTGATAGCCGACTTGAGGGCGATAGCTCCTAAGATGAAGTTTGCCAATCGGCTCGACAACGGCATCGAGCGCATTTCCAAAGAGATGTGCTGGGCCATGATAGCCCGTCTTGCACTAACTGAAGGAGGCTATTCCCTGCGCCCAGACAAGGAGCACAATAGTTATGGCATCATGCTACGCCCCGACAACTACCGGGACTACTACGCCTTGGTACACCTCTATTGCGACTCCATCATCAGCTCGGGCACGCACCGTCTCACCAAGAGTTATCGCAATGTGTTCATCGACGAGTGCAACTATCAGGTGGACAACTCCGATGATCCGATCTTTGAAATTCCCTTTGCGCAGAACTCCACCGGCAGCATCGGCTATCTCCAGGGGCCGCGCTGCGACTTCAACGAAGGCTCCACCACGGGGCAGAACGTTTGGGGCAAGGCTTCCGGTGCGGCCCGCGTGAGCACTTTCTACCGCTATTCCTTCGACCCGACTGACGAACGGTTGAAGTATGTTGATAACACTTGGTACTACCTCTATGACGGTACACCGCAGGTGAACTTCTCCTACACCATGTACAACAACAAGTGGTCGAAGTTCTGGAGCAAGGGAGCTCCGCTCGGCCCCACGAGCGAAGGCAACACGGGCATCAACTATCCCTACATGCGTTATGCCGATGTGCTGCTGATGGATGCCGAGGCGTTGAACGAACTTAATGGCGGCCCGACCGACCAAGCCAAGGAAGACTTGGCCCAAGTGCGCCGCCGGGCCTTCCAAAGTGCCGACCAAGCGGAGAAGGTGACGGCCTATGTCAATGCCGTGAGTGGCAGCAAGGAGCGTTTTCTCAAGGCCGTGCTTGATGAGCGCAAGTGGGAGTTTGCCGGCGAGAACATGCGCTGGAAAGACCTTGTGCGCAACAATCTCTATGGCGTGGCCCTCTATTATGAGTTCCTGCGCTTTATGGCTGTGGCCGAGAATGCAGGTGGTTCGTCGGAGTATGAAGACGTGCTGGCCGAGCATGACGGGCGCAATTACATCGCCACGTGGCCCTACTCGGTGTACTATCGCAAGGCCGCCAATCCCAAGAACACCGACACCTATCCCAATACGACACTCGACATACTGGAGCTCAGCGACTCTTTCAAAGACGTGCGTCCCGCCGCCGACCCGGCCAATCCGTGGAGTCAGGCCGATGTCTACGGCTGGTGGGACGAGAGCCAAGGTGTGAAAAACGAGTGTCGCTATTCGCTCTACGGCTACATCCGCACCGATCTGCTGGGCAATCCCGTTGTGGTCAATGCCGACGGACAGCCCGTCTCCATGCCCGCTCCCTCGGCAGACATGCAGCCCTCACAGCTGCCTGTGGTGCGCTACATATTGCCCTATCCGCGCGAAGCCATCCAGCGGAGCGCCGGAGCCTACAAGAACTATTACGGTTATCTCAACTAACGCCTAAATGAAAACCCTTATGAAGAAATCACTTTTATATACACTGCTGCTGCTTGGCGGCTGTGCCCTCGCAGCTTGTTCTGACAAAGACGATGCCGGAACGGCCTCCGGGCGGGAGTTCATGACCATGTTCCGATGCGACAACAACACGGGAAAGGGCGACTATCCCACTGATCCTTACGCCTGCCACGTGCAGGACATCAACGACATACACCTCTACTGGTATGGCGTGAACGACTGTGCGGGCTATGAAATCAAGATGGCCCTGCAGCCCAATGTGTCTTCCGGACTGGCTGAAGACTGGGAAAATCCCAAGCATATTCTACTGGACACCATTGTCGGCCCCGACGTGTTGGACATGGTGATCAAAGACCTGCAATACTCCACTGACTACCGTTTCGCCATCCGCACGCTCTCCAAGCGCGGCGAGGGCTACCATTCCAACTGGTATGGCTACGGCAACGGCCGCCAATGGGCCGAATTCTTAGGGCTCACCACGGGCAACCGCTATGAGGTGCCCGAGGTCATCATCGCCAGTGATGTGACCAAGACGACACTTCGTGTGAACATTGAGCGCAAGGCGGGCGAGTCGGGAACGGCTGCCGAGGTGGCCGAATTCAAGACCCACTTCTCCACCGTTGACTTCAACGGCACGGAAAGTTGGAAGATGGAGACTCTCACCGTGGAGGCTTCTCCCTCCAGTCCCGATGCACAAGTACCGGAGAAGTGGCGGAAATACCGGCTCACATCAGAAGACTTTGAGCGCGGCTATGTGGACATTGACGGGCTCACGCAGAACAGCGTCTATCTCATCAATGCCGTCGATGACGACATTCCCGTGGCTGTGGACGCCTGCTACAACACGTTGGCCATACGCATGGACGGTGAGGCGGGGGCTCCGATAGTGATCAAGCACGTGGTGAACGACCCGGCCGGCAGCACCATTACGCCCGAAGAAGCGGCCGCTGCCACTCAGTATCAGGCCTGTCGTCTGGACTCCATCATCAACAAGTACAATGTCAACTCTGCACTTGCCGAAGGGCAGATATTCTATCTTGAGGGCGGCAAGACCTATTACTTTGCCACCAATGTGAGTCTCTACAAGGGCTTCACCCTCAAGACCAATCCCGCCGACCTTGCTGCCGGGAAAGGTCGTGCCACCGTGCTTCTGAACGGAATGTACACCACCGGCGGCAACGTGAACTCCTGCAACTTCATGTTTGGCCGCCAACCGCAGAGCGGAGAGAATCCCAACGTGCGCATCAACATCAAGGCCCTCGAGTTTGAAGACATCGATTTCAACTGTCCGTTGGCCCGCAACTACGGTGATCAGGAGGCCGGTGCAGGCAACGCCACGGGCAACTATTTCGCCAACATGTATTCCAATGGCATGGGCATTCAGGTGCAGCGCTTCCTGGTGAAGAACTGCTCGTTCCAAGGCCTCGTGCGTGGCTTTGTGCGCGTGCAGGGATCTGCTGTTAAGGTGTTTGAGAACTTCATCATTGAAAACTGCGACTTCTACAACGACGGCTACTACAACAACAAAGGTGGTGGCTACCCGTGGATAGCCGGCGACGGCAAGCAGCCGAAGAGTAACGTGTTCAAGCACATGGTGTTGCGCAACAACACGTTCTACGACTCGCCGTTCCCCAGCCTGTTCAACGATGCCAACAAGAATCTTGGCTGGCCCGCCTCGGTGTCTTACGACATCACGCTGGAGAACAACACATTCGTCAACTTCAACACGCGAAGCACGGGATGCCCCATCTTCAACCTGCGCTATCTGCCCGGTGGTTCCAAGATCACGGTGCGTAACAACCTCTTCATCCTCACCAAGCAGGCCGGCGACTCGCGCAACATGTACTTCTCGGGTATGGATATACGTACCATCAACGGTTCGGGCCTCGTGTTCTTCGACATTGCCAACAACTGGTCGACCAACACCCACCTCACCAACGGGCAGATATTCTCGGGCTCAGCCTTCAGTGCCAAGAAGAACAGTGCAGGTGCTTTCGGCGACGATGCACTGCTCAGCGGGCGTGGCGAACTCGAAGTGCATGGCGATGACATGTCTCCCAAAGAACTGATGACGGCTCCCAACCCGCCCCACCTCTCGGGTAAGGACATTCACGAGACCGACAATCTCAACGGTCTCTACTACCGGCAGACCGACAAAGTGCGCGGCAGCAACATCTTCAAGCTTGGCATTGGTGCCCCGAAGTGGCGCACGGGCGCGAAGTGACGAAGATGCATAAAGCCACACCATAGCTGCCCGGTGGGGCAGTAGCCAGTTGGTAAATTCCGGCGGAGAAGTGCATACCCTGCATTTCTCCGCTTTTTGTATAGGGGTGTTTCATTTCTTTTGTTACATGGAACGGAAAGTTCAGCCATTCTTAATATCAAGAAAGTCTGAAAGATGGAGGCTTTTCAGGTCACTATTTATCAATCTCGAAACAGCCCTAAAAATATGAATTTACTTGAGAATGAGTTTCAAAGGAGAAACTATTTCCATATTGGTTCATGATGCCAATCACCCGTAAAGCCCAATTTCCCGTAGGGTATATCCTTGCTTTCTTCCAATAAGGAGAGGAGCTTTGTCTTGATGCGATTCTCCGGATATACGGCATTGCAGAGGTAGAGCATAGCGGTGATGACCCCGTAGGGTTTCTTCTTTTGGTTGTCTGTCAAAGGATTGTTCAGCCACTTGTCGCGATGTCCTTTGATATTCATAGGCTGCTTGGCAAGATTTCTGTTCCATAGTCGTGAGTGATGGGCGATGATATTTCCAGCCAACCGGATAGTTCTTTGGCGGAATAGAGCCCGAACTCATTAGCTATCAATGCACGCTGGGGGAGTTGGCTTTTCAGGTTCTTGTACATCTTCGATAGTGTGCCGAAGGTTGCCACTTCCATAATCATCCAAGCATCAGGGTTGTCACCCTCCATTGAGTCGACCTCCCATTCCGGATGCTTGGAGATATACTCCTTGGCAAATGGCTCCGTGCTGCGTTCGAACTCATATTTCAGATCAAGCACAAAATCCTCATAATATGTTGTATTTTCAAAGAGAGAAGCATCCAAGTACCAGAGTCCGCTACCCTTAGCCTTTGACAGATGGTTGATAATTTTGGCACGCAAGGCCACTTCGACAATCTCGATGGCATCGAAAAGTATCAGGCGCAGACGGCGATCAAAGTCGTATCGGGCAATCACATCGTTGAAGGATGCACCCTCCCGGAAGTTATGTTCCGTCTCTTCGTCGCGCATATCTGTCCAATAGTATTTTAGCCGGAAGTAACTGATGTGGGATAAACACATCTTTGCATGCTCCTCATTGCCAAATGTCATGCCCCTTGAGCGGAGCAGGCGGATTTGTTCTTCTATCGACCGTGGCTTCTGATTGCTCATATTTTCTCACGTATTAAAAAAAGTGACCCGCCGGCAGATCTACGGGATGCCGACGGGTTCTGTTATTGTTTTTCCGGATGTTAGTCCACAAGTTTTCTTGTTTTCCAATGCAAAGATAGTGTTATTTCTCGGAGTTTCCAACTTTTTTAGAAGATTTTTCACGGGGAGGTGGAAGTTTGTAGTACTTTTTTTGTTATTTTTGCAATCGTCAAAAAGCAATCAGCAATGGAGAATCCTTATATCAAACAGTTTCCCGACCTGATGTCGGGGAAGACCATTATGTATGTCCACGGCTTCGGATCGTCGGCCGCTTCGGGCACGGTGAAGCGCATCCGGGAGACGCTTCCCTCGGCCCGCGTTGTGGCCTACGACCTCCCCCTCCATCCCGAGGAGGCAATGGCGTTGCTGCAAGAGAAGTGTGCGGAGGAGCGGCCCGCTCTCATCATCGGCACGTCGATGGGGGGCATGTATGCCGAGATGCTGCGCGGCTACGACCGCATCTTGGTGAACCCCGCCTTCGAGATGGGCGACACCATGCACGAGCATGGCATGATGGGCAAGCAGGTGTTTCAGAATCCCCGGCAAGACGGTGTGCAGGAGTTTATCGTCACCAAGGCTCTGGTGAAGGAATACCGCGAAATCACCGCCCGATGTTTTGCCGGCATCACCGATGACGAGTGCCGTCGCGTGTGGGGACTCTTCGGCGACGAAGACCCGGTGGTACATACCTTCGAGCTCTTCCGCAGCCACTATCCGCAGGCTGTGCATTTCCACGGAGAGCACCGCATGACCGACAAGAGTTTCCTCCACGGTGTGCTGCCCGTCATCCGTTGGGTGGACGACCGCCAAGAGAGCCGCGAGCGCCCCATCGTCTATCTCCATTGGAACACGCTCGCCGACAGCTATGGTAATCCCAAGTCGAGTCTGAACAAGGCCTACGACCTGCTCGTCGAACGCTATGAGGTGTATGTCGTGGTGCCTGCCCCCACCAACGACCATGCTTCGCTCACCGCTGCGCAGGAGTGGATAGAGCGGTATCTCTCCACGCCGGCCCACGACCGTGTGGTCTTTGCCAACCAAAAGGCACTCCTCTATGGCGACTATTTCATCGACTCCGAGCCCTGCAAAGACTTTATGGGTACGACTCTCGCTTTCGGTAGCGACGATTTCAAAACTTGGGAAGAGGTCATCGTGTTTTTCGAGCGGCTCGGCGGACAGTGAGGAGGGGAGGCAAAATTCAAAGATTCAAAAATGCAAAAGGTGGAAAAATCAAATACAGAAAAGGCCTGTGTCCTGCTGTAGGGGCAGGCATGTCTTGCTGTAGGGGCAGTGTTTTATGCCTGTCCCTACTGCTGCTGACGAACTGACAAAGAGGGAGAGCCTATTTGCCGAGAGAGGATACGGGAGGGCTCTCGGGCTATTCGCTCAGCATGGTCACCTCTATGCGACGGTGGCTGCCGAGAAGGTCTTTCGCCATCTGCTGCACATCGCCGGCCGTGAGGTTGCGCACCAGTTGCTCATAGCCGGTGTGGAAGTCGATGCCGTCTTGAAGCCGGTGGTAGATGACATAATCCCAATAGCCGTTGTCAATGATGTTCTGCCCGTATGTCTTCAGCAGATATTTCTTCGCCTTGTCCATGCTTACGGGATTGGGCCCGCGGTCGGCAATATGCGCCACCTGCCGGTAGACTATCGGTATCAGGGTTTCATACTTGGCAGGATCGGTGCGGAAAGATATGCGCAACATGGCCGTGGGACGGTTGTCCTTCTCGAGCGCATAGCCTACGCTCACCCCATACGTTCCTCCCTTCTCCTCGCGCACACTGTCGGTATAGGCTGTTTGTAACACCCGTTGCAGCACATCCAGTGCAAGGTCGCTTTTGGGCGTGTAGGGCTCTTCGAAGGTGTAGAAGATGTTGACCAGCGCCGAGGGCGTGTTCATCCGCTTTTTGAAGAGATGCGTCTCGTCGGTGTTGCGCACGTCGGGTGTGGGATATTTCTTTCTGCTCGTCGGTTCCGCCGTTGCCGTGTTATTTTTGCTCGAGGGCAGTGTGGCGACATATTGGCAGAGCAAGGGGCGCAGGGAGTCGATGTCTACGTTGCCCACAAGCAGCATCGTGAACTTGGAAGCGTCGGCAAAACTCTCCCGGTAGATCTGCCACACGCGATCGTAGGACACGCGGTCAAGCGTCTCCCGCTTGGTGGGCTGCATGCGCGGATGGTTGCCGTAGAGTATCGCCACGAGCGAGTCGTTGTAACTCACTTGCGGGTTGGCCTCCCTGTTGGTCAGGAAAGAGCGCATACGGTCTATCGCCCCGTTGAAAGCAACGGTGTCCCGCCGGGGCTGGGCGAAGTGGAGATAGGTGAGCTCCAGCATCGTTTTCAGGTCTTTGACCGACGACTTTCCGGAGAGTTGCTGCGTGTCGTCGCTGATGGAGGGGGTCACTCCGGCTATCTTTGAGGAGAGCATCTTGCGCAGCGTGTTCTTGTCGAAGGTGCCCACACCGGCATCAGTAATGGCACTCGCAACAAACGGGAAGTTGGGCGCATCGCTGTCGGAATAGCGCGAAGTGCCGCCTTCGCCCCAAAGGCGCATGGTTATCTGGTCTTTGCTGAAGTCGGTTGGCTTGACGTAGACGGTGGTGCCGTTGCTCAACTCCAGCACTTTTGTGCCGTATGCGCCGGTCCGTTCGCCGACGATTGTCCCCGGTTGGGGCAGCCGGGGGATGAGCTCTCCGGCCAGTTGCGGCTCGCTGTAAGGGGCGTAAGTTGCGGCTTGCGCGTTGAGTACATACTGTTCGAGCGTGTCGTTGGGTGGCAGTTTGAACTCCGGTTTGTCGGGTGCATAGACCACGAGCACCTGATTTTTGTCTGAAATCAGCCTTTTCGCCGCCCTGTTCACCTGTTCCGGCGTGACGGTGCGGTTGAATTGTCTGATGAGTTCAAGCTGTAAAGTCTCCGTGACCACCGGTTCGGCCGACAGAAAATGTTGCAGTGCCTTGTTCACGAAGTAGCGGTTGCGCCGGTCGTTGCGCTCGGCATATTGGCGTTCGGCCACCTTCAGCTGCCTGTCTTGCGCACGCTGTAGTTCACCCTCGGTGAATCCGTAGCGGCGGGCACGCTCGCTCTCGGCTATCACGGCATCGAACGAACCTTTCACATTCTCCTGCCTGCAGCCGAAAGAGAGCCAGAAAGCATCCTTGGTGCGCGAAACGAGGAAGCGGCCGGCATGGGCTGTGGCCGAGAGGAAGGGCGGAACGGCCTGCTGCTGCACTTCCTGCAAACGGGCGTTGAGCATCGAGATGATGAGCGACTCGATGTAGTTGTCTTGCAGATAGCCCACATTGCTCTTCTCCCCGTCGGGCACGACATCGTGCTTCATGTAGAGGTTGGCCAGCATGATGGGCTGTTCGCTGTCGCGGTCGGTGGCCACTATCATCCGGCTGTTGTCGGTCACGGGATAGTAGACGCGCTCCGCAGCGTGCTTGGGGCGCGGAATGGAACCGAACAGACGCTTGATTTTCGCCTCCACCTCGGCCGGATCGATGTCGCCCACCACGATCACGGCCTGCAAGTCGGGGCGATACCATTTCTTGTAATAGTCGCGCAGATCTTTGTAGGGGAAATTGTCCACGATGTCCATCGACCCGATGGGCAGGCAGTCTTCATATTTTGTACCCCGATAAACCACCGGCAGCACGCGTTCCATCATGCGCTGTGTGGCCTTGCCGGCACGGCGTGTGCGCCACTCTTCGTGTATCACACCGCGCTCCTTGTCTATCTCCTTGTCGGTGAGCAGCAAGTTGTGGCTCCAGTCGTGCAGGATGAGCAGGGCCGAGTCGAGCACGGCCTTGCGCCTCACGGGCACGGCCGAGATGTTATACACCGTCTGGTCGACACTCGTATAGGCATTGAGATTGGCCCCGAACTTCACGCCCACGCTCTCGCACCACGGCACGATGCCCGGCGACTTGCCGTCGCCCCGGAAGTTAGTCGTGCCGTTGAAGGCCATGTGCTCCAGAAAGTGGGCCAGTCCGCGTTGCCGGGGGGCTTCGAGGATGGAGCCCACCCGCTGGGCGATGTAGAAGTCGGCGATGCCCGGTTCTTTGGCGTTGTGGCGGATGTAATAGGTCAGCCCGTTCTCCAGTTTTCCCGTCAGGAAAGAGGCGTCCTGCTCCAGCGGTTGTGCGGAGACAACGAGCGGAGATAGCAACAGGAACAACAGCCATGAATAGTATTTCTTCATGTAGGATATATTTCAGGAATTGCAAGTCTGTGGGAATTTAGGCGTTCGGGTTGGCGAACGGCCGGTCACCGGTTCCCGCACTGCGATGCACGGGGCTGCCGGTTGTACCTCTAATTCGCCAACCCGATACCACTGCCAACTTGCAACGGTTTGTTTACTTCGTTTTTACTTCACGACAATCTTCTTGCCGCCAATGATATAGAGGCCGGAAGGCAGACCGCTGGTGGCTTCTGCCATGGTCTTGGCCCTCTTGACGAGCACGCCCGCAAGTGTATAAACGTTGCAGTTGGCTACTCTGTCTTTCTGCACATTCACATCCTTGATGCCTGTCGATGTGTCTTCATCGGGCAGAATGTCGTCGCAGGTGTACTTGGTGAGGACAATGCCCCAGTTGAAGAACGTTGTCGCAGGCCCCGTTGCGCCCAAGATGGTGCCGGAATCGTAGCGTGGTCTTGCCATAGACACGAAAGCGTTACCGTCGATCAGGGGTTCTCCCAACATCCCCATAGTGGCTTCTTCGAGCGCAATTTCCTCCGTTCCTTTCAATAGTTTGCCCTCTTCAAGCGTATATTTGTTGAGTCTGGCCTTAGCAAGTAGAGCATAGCCGTAAACCCAAACGGTGATGGGATCCTTCGTTTCGATCACGGCATAGGCTGAAGTGATGGACTGTCCGTCTATGCCGCCGACAAGCCGTGTACCGTCTTTGGCATCCACTTTCACGATCATGGCTTCGCGCATTCTGGACTTTGTGGCGATAAAAGGTTCTGACGTGGCATCGTCGGCCAGACTTCCCGTGATCAGACCGGTCATGTAAAGGCTGCCGTTATAGTATTGGAGATTCATATTCTGCACGGCATAATTCTTGCCGCCGAATTTCCCTGCGACCAACATCTTGATGTAGTTGAGGCTCAAATCTTCGGTCTTCACGGAAGCGTAGAGGAGATTCCAGCAATCGTTGGGCTGCAAAGTGGTGTCACCAAACTTGATGGTGGCGGTGCCGTTGCCCTGCAAGCGTCCGCTCACATAGATAACATCGTTCTTGATGACCATCTTGTCGAAAGTCGCAAACTTCACGTTGCTTTCGTCTTCTGTCATGAATTGGAGCAGATAGCCGTCCTTGTCGAGTTTGGCAATAAACGGGTCACCGGCCGATGTCTGTATGGTTCCGTCCCACGCTGCTGTATTCTTGGCTTGATGGGTCTCTTGAGTGCCGTCACGCTTTACGAAGGTGACAGCCGACATGTAGTTACCGCATACATAGATATTGCCCTTGCTGTCTACTGCCAGTCCCTTATAATAGATGTCATACTCGCCGTAGGTTTTGCCCTTGATGGTGGGATGCGTGGTGGTGGCTATCAACTTGGCCCATGCCACTTTTCCGTCTTTGTCTACCTTGGCAATGACACCTTCAACGGAGGTGCGCCCGTTTCCCGCCGGTGTGTAGTTCACTTCGGTCTTTTGGCCGTCGGCACCAACCATCCTGAGCAGCGTAGTTTCCGTCTTGTCGGCAAGATTGCGCACGTCGCCAACAAAGACCAAGCCGCCGTCAGCGGTCGGATAAACAGACTTGTTGTTGTACAGATAGCCCTTATCCGAGTACACCGTCCAAATCACTTTACCCGTTTCAGGATTCATTTTCTGCAACAGGAGGTTGTCGTTGCCGGTGTTTGCATTAGTCCCTTTATACGGACAACCTTCAATCTCTTTCCCTTCAGCGTCTTTAAGCGGTTCGCCGTCGAAATAGAGTTTGGTTCCGGTGAGCGTGTTGGACCCAAAAGCGTTGAAGGCTACATAGTTGCCATCCGTTGTCTTGATGACGGAAATGGGGGTGTTGCCGGATCTGGTCTTTCCATAAATGGTGTGGTGCCACTGATACTTGAAGTCTGCTGCGTGGACTGCAGCCACGGCTGCCAGCATCACAAACGATAGGAGTAATTTTCTCATCATAATCTTTGAGTTTTTGGTGTGGATACTTATTTGAATTTAAAATCAGAATTCCATGCCCAGCGATAGGTGCAGGAGGCTGTTGTGTTCTGTCTTCATGTAGTGCGCATAATCCCATCCGGAAGCGACAAACACGCTGTAATGGCGATTCACGGCATAGTTGGCTTCGGCTCGCAAACCGGCATCATAGCGGTTGTTGCCGTAGAAAGCGTGACGATGGTACACGGGAGTCATCATGCTCTCATTGGCATTTCCGTTCAGTATCATGCTGCAACGGCTGTTCCAAGTATAGTCCAGATGAGCGGAAGTCTGTAGTAGCCACCGCTTCATCCGCCACATTCCTTTCAGCGAGAGGGCCGAGGCCTGTGCCGAAGAGGCCATTTTCCGCCACGGTTCGGTGTAGGTTTCGCGGATGTGGCGGTAGTGTTGGCTCAGCGAAAAGTCATATACAGCCGTGCCCGACGGGCGATATTGGCATAGTAGGGCACCCGAGAGGTTCCACCGGTTCTCCTGATACTGCCGGCCGGATGCTATCTGCGGATAGATGTTATCTTGTGCCGAACCGAAGATGTTTTCTATTCCCCGACGTTCGCCATAGCTTTCCGTCATCCTCACGCCCCATGTGCAGGTTTGTCCCTTGTGCAGATAGCCCGTTTCAAAGCCCTGATGCCGCAACACCAACTTCGTCAGCGGCAACTCGTTGAGGTCGGAAATGATGTTCTCTATTGACAAAGAACGGTAGCTCAACGAGGCATATACGCCGTTCCGGGGAGCTACGGGGCGCAGTTCCATCGTGGCATCCCAGCCCAGTCCTTTATAGTAAGTGGAGGTGTAGGAGCCCCTGAACCGATAATAATCCATGCCCAGTCCGGTGAGATGATAGACGGCCGGCCGCGACGTTTCGTTGTAAAACTCAAGCGTATTCGTCTGCTTGTATCGCCGGAAACCTACCGAGAGTCCCCCTTCATAAGTCCCGTTGAAAAGTCCGGACCACCCCATTCCCGTCTTCACTTGCAAATATCCCGTGAGATTTTTGGGCCGGGGATCCACCGTCCGATACTCCAACCGGGCCGTGTAGCGGCCTTCCACGCCCACCGTCCACTTGTCCTTGTGATAGGCAAATCCCCCCATGAAGTTGTAGGTCTCCTTGCGCGAGACTCCTCCCCCAATGGTATCGGCCATCACGTAGGGGTAAAGAAGGTCGAAATCGGTGGTTTCATTGTAGCGTATATGGTGGGCCTTGCCATTGGCGTAGTGCGCTGTTCCCCACAGAGAAACTTTCTTTTTCCGTAGAAATGCGTCTATATCGCCCCCCACAACTGCCGCCTTGTCGCCACACTCCAACTGCTGCGGCAGGGTGGCCCGGCTGTTGGTGTAGGCCGCACTCAATCGGTTCAGCGAATACCGGTAACGATTCCATTGCATGGCGGGGTTGCGGTAGATTTCCGGAAACCACGAACGGGTGTCGCTCCGGTGTTCTACCTGCTTCTCCACAACATCGT
>OGGO01001058.1_pt1 | contig 17331 bp, 9 predicted proteins | sample 1571231 | NCBI WGS metagenome assembly OGGO01 (sample SAMEA2582036, study PRJEB24529) | metagenome | biome: Human gut stool | place: China | collected 2011 | reverse complement strand
GGGTTTATACCGCTTCTGGAAAAGACAGGACTGATCATTCCGGCGGGAAGGTTTGTGTTAAATGAGGCAGCAAAAATGTGCCGTGAGATACAGCAATATATACCGGAATTCAGTGTGAACGTGAATATTTCCTGTTATCAGATCGAGCATGGAAAGATTGCAGACAAGATACTCACTGCGGTCAGGGACAATGGACTGATGCCGGATCGCATCTGCATAGAAATGACTGAAAGCGGCTTCATGGATATGACACCGGTCTTTTGTAAATTCAGGAAAGTGCTTGAGGAAAATGGGATTCAGTTCGTGATCGATGATTTTGGAACCGGATATTCCAATCTCCACTGCATCAGTGACATGAATCCGGGCTATGTGAAAATGGATAAGGATTTCACAGCAAAGGCAATGAGCTGCGAACGGGATTACGAGCTGTTTAAAAAGATCATTGAGATGGTTCACAGCATCGGCATCCGCATCTGTGTGGAAGGAATTGAAAAAGAAGACTGGCATCTTAAGATGAAAGAACTGCAGGCGGATTATCTTCAGGGGTATTTTTTTGGAAAACCCTGTGAAAAAAAGAAGTTTATGGAAGAGTTTGTTTGCAATCCGCATAATAATGGCGTATGGTGAGATAGTACCTCTCAGGAGGTGCTATTTTACTATACAGATTTTTATAGAAATTTCATATCTGCATGAAACGGAGTATAAAGAATGAACGAAATAGAAGTTATCTGGAAGTTTTTAGATAATCTGGATGAGTACGTGTACGCAACAGACATAGAGACAGATGAGCTTGTTTATATGAACCGCAAATTGTTAGAGGTGTATGGATTACAGTCCATAGATGATGTGAAAGGGATGAAGTGCTACGAGGTGCTGCAGAAATCTTCTGTTCCCTGTGGTATGTGCAATAATGACAGGCTTTGTGCCGGAAAGTTTGTCGAGTGGCGTTATTATAATCCGGTGATCGATAAATACATGATGTTGAAAGATACCCTGGTGGAAGATCCTGTCACAAATAAAAAGTACCGGATCGAGATCAGTATAGATATCAGCGAGGAGCGTTCACAGGACAAGATGATCCAGAAGTACAGGGATATGGAGTCCTTTGTCAACGAGGCATTGAAGGATGCGCTTTCTGTCGAGTCGCCGGACGAGACGATCCGTATTATTCTGGAATATCTCGGAAAAGTGCTGAACGGAGAGAGAACATATATTTTTGAGAAGAACAGAGATGGCAGGGATGATAATACATATGAATGGACGGCGCCGGGAGTGCCACCGGAGATCGACAATCTCCAGAATCTTCCGCCGGAGATCTGTGAGAACTGGTATCACATTTTTGAGGAGGGAAAATATGTCCAGATACCGGATATTGAGGAGATGCGCCTGAGCGATCCGTTTCAATATGAAAATCTGAAGCGGCAGAAGATCCATTCCATTGTTGCCATGCCAATTTATGATGCGGAAAAAGTCATTGCTTTTTACGGAGTTGACAATCCGCCGGCATTTTCATTGGAATATACGTCGGATATGCTTCAGATCATGGGTTCTTTTCTCAAGTCCTGCATCAGACGCAGGAATCTGATGAGGCGTCTGGAAGATCTAAGCTATAAGGATGCGCTGACTCAGCTTGGAAACCGCTTTGCGATGGAAAAGTATGTGAGACAGATCGATCCGGAGCAGAGCGTTGGCGTAGTTTATTGTGACGTTACTGGTTTAAAGGGTGTGAATGACACACTGGGACATAAGGCAGGGGATGACCTGATCCTTAGAGCCGGTGCATGTCTGGAGCAAGTGTTTGGCGATTACGGCGTATTCCGTATCGGGGGAGATGAGCTGCTTGTATTGTGCGCGCAGATCGATCAGGACACGTTGGCGGAACGCATAAGGCAGTTAGAGTGTCTGACAGCTGAGAAGGACGTAAATATCGCAGTGGGAGTGATCTGGCAGGACAGGGCGGACACACATCTGGATGAACTTCTGCAGGAAGCTGAGAAGCGCATGTATGAGGATAAGGCAGAATACTATAAGAAAACAGGGATTGAGCGGAGAGGTGCAGACAAAAAAGGCTGAATCTGCTCTCACTAAATGAGAATAGATAAAAAAGTGATAATAATTTTGTCTGAAAACGGTATTTTCCTAGGCGAAATGTAAAAAATTTTAAAATAGAAATAAAATGATTGTGATTTTGCCATGAGGTACAGTATAATAAGAAATGTCGGTTAAATGTAAAAATCATGTAAAAAGTTTGTAAATAAAATTGCAGACAGGGATACGTTAGGATGTATAACGTGGTTAGGAGTACAAATGACAACATTTACTATTATTTTATCGCTGCTCAGCGGAGTGGCACTGTTCCTTTTTGGTATGTCCCTGATGGGGGACGGACTGAAGAAAGTAGCGGGTAATAAGCTGGAGCTGGTTCTTTATAAGCTGACGAACACACCGTTGAAAGGAGTGCTGCTTGGAACTGCTGTGACAGCAATCATCCAGTCCTCCTCCGCAACGACTGTTATGGTTGTCGGCTTCGTAAATTCCGGAATGATGAAGGTTGCGCAGGCAATCGGTATCATCATGGGAGCCAACATCGGAACGAGTGTGACAGGTTGGATTTTGTGTCTGTCGTACATTGACGGTTCGAACGGGATTGCACAGCTGCTGTCCACGGCGACTATCTCAGCGATCGTGGCGATCATTGGTATTATCTTTAAAATGTTTGTAAAAAAATCCGGCTTTAAAAATGTCGGTGACATTATGCTTGGGTTCTCCATCCTGATGGTGGGGATGCAGACCATGAGTGGGGCAGTTGCACCATTAAAAGATAACGAGCATTTTGTGAATGTATTGACAATGTTTAAGAATCCGGCGGCAGGTATACTGGCAGGTATTTTATTTACAGCGGTATTGCAGAGTGCATCTGCCTCAGTCGGTATCCTTCAGGCGTTGTCCATGAGTGGAACGATCACTTTTGCAGCGGCGCTTCCTATTACCATGGGTATTGGTGTCGGCGCAGCCTGTCCGGTTCTGCTCTCCTCGATCGGAACGAACAAAAATGGTAAGAGAACAGCCCTGATCTATCTGTTTAACGATCTGTTCGGCATGCTGTTCTGGTCAATTGTATTCTATTCTGTCAATGCAGTGGTGCATTTTCCATTTATGAATGCCACCATGAGCCCGGTACTGATCGCACTGTTAAACACGGTTTTCCGTGCGGCAACGATTTTAGTACTTCTTCCATTTATCAAATGGATTGAAAAAATTGTTTATCTTGTTGTAAAAGATTCGCTGGAGGACGAGGAGGATCAGGCAGACTTCGATCTGCTCGAGGAGCGTTTCCTTGCTTACCCGGATCTTGCGATCACACAGAGCCATCTTGCGATGAACGGCATGGCAAAGAAGGCAAGAAAGAATATTTTACGCGCGTTAAGCCTGTTCCTTGTGTATTCGACAGAAAAGTTTAATAAGGTACAGGAAAAGGAAACGCTGATCGATAAATATGAGGATAAGCTGGGAACCTATCTGATGCAGATGTCCACGCATGAGATGAATGGAAGCCAGGCGAAGCAGGTATCCAAGTTTTTGCATACAGTGAGTGATTTCGAACGTCTGGGCGACCATGCGGTGAATATCTCAGAGGTTGCGGCGGAGCTGAACGAGAAGAAAATTGCATTTTCGGATGAGGCACAGTATGAGCTGGATGTGCTGGAGAATGCAGTAAAAGAGTGTGTCAGTCTTGCGGTGGATGCATTCTGTGCGGATGACCTTGAGATGGCGGCAAAAGTAGAACCACTCCGCGAACTGATCGGTATCCTCTGCGATGAACTGAAACTGCGTCATATCGCAAGACTCCGCACCGGAAAATGCGAGATGAAGCAGGGATTTGCGTTTAATGATCTGCTGACGAACCTGGAACGAATCGCAGCACACTGCTCGAACATCGCAGTTGCCATGATCGAGCTTGAGGCAGCAGACTTTGATACCCATGAGTATCTAAAGAGTGTCCGCGAGTTAAAGAATGACACTTACATGGCATACTTTGATGAGTATGAAAGAAAATATGACATCAATGGTTACCGGAAGAAAAAGACAAAAGCACAGAAATAGAGATCAGTGATTACGGCTGTCGTACTGAAAGGAGAAATTCCCGGATTGTATGGCAGCTTTTTTGTTCCATTCTTTTGGAGAAATTTTCTGATGGAAAACATCATAAGCCGGGAACTTTATTCTAGTCAAAAAAGGCAGAATGATGTACTATGAAAAGGAACAGAAAACGAAAATTAGAATTTGAAAAAAGTAAGGGAAAAACATGTCGCTGCAATTTATTTTCGGAAATTCAGGAAGTGGAAAATCATCCTATTTATATAGAAACATACTAAAAGAGGCGGCAGAGCATCCGGAGAAAAATTATCTGGTGCTTGTGCCGGAGCAGTTCACCATGCAGACACAGCGCGAGCTTGTGCGGCTTGAAAAGTCACATGCTATCATGAACGTGGATGTGTTGAGTTTTGCGCGCCTTGCATACCGTGTGTTTGACGAGCTTGGGAAACAGAACCTGCGCGTGTTGGAGGAGACCGGAAAGAATCTGGTGCTCCGCAAGCTTGCAGGGGAGCAGAAGAAAAACTTAAGTGTGCTGGGCGGTAACTTAAACCGGATGGGGTACATCAGTGAGGTGAAATCCCTCATTTCCGAGCTGACGCAGTATAACGTGTCACCAGAAAAATTGGATACATTTTTGGAGACGGAGGATGTCGGGGAGACATTGCGCCTGAAAATGCAGGATATCTCGGTCATGTATCACAGTTTTTCTGAATATCTGCAAGGGCAGTATATCACCTCTGAGGAAGTGTTATCGCTATTGTGCGATGCCGCAGAGGATTCGAATATTATAAAAGACAGCGTGATTGTGTTTGACGAATTTACCGGTTTTACACCGATACAGAATCAGATTCTCAGGAAACTTTTAGTGTTATCAGAGCGTATCATTGTCTCCGTGACGATGGATGCAGGCGAGGATTTTTACCATTGCAGGGGCGAGCAGGAACTTTTTTCCATGAGTAAAAAGACGGTTTCGGTTCTGATGAAAATGGCAGAGGAACTTCATGTCACGGTGGAGGAGCCTGTTGTGTTATCCGATGGAAAAAATCACAGATATAAAAATGCTCCATCCCTGTACTTCATGGAGCAGAATCTGTTTCGACCGTATTATCATAAATGGCGGCAGAAGGAGGATGAACTGCGGATCGTGAGCCTTAAAAATCCGAGGGAAGAGCTTCACTTTGTGGCGCGTGAGATCACGAAATTTGTGCGTGAGAAACAGTACTGTTATAAGGATATCGCAGTGGTGACCGGGGACGTCAGTCTTTACGACAACTATGTGGATGAGATTTTTGCAGCGTATGATATTCCGTACTTTCTCGACCAGACGAGAACCATTCTGTTTCATCCTTTTATCGAGTTTATCCGTGCGGTGCTTGAGGTGGTGGAACTTGATTTCTCTTATGAGAGCGTGTTCCGTTTTCTGCGCTGCGGTCTGACCGATATCACAGAGCAGCAGATCGATCTGCTGGAAAACTATGTGCTTGCCAAAGGGATACGTGGCAGAAAAAAATGGGAAAAACAGTGGACGTTTGTGTTCGATGATACCGAAAAAGAGAACCTCACAGAAATGAATGAAGTGCGGGCAAAGATTTATGATCTCTTTGCACCGTTATCGGAAGCGTTCACACAGGGAAAGACTGTGCGTGACGAGACCACTGTGTTGTATGAATTAATTGAAAAATTAGAAATAGAACAAAAATTAAAACAAAAAGAACTGGAATTTGAACGGCAGTGCAATCAGGTCAAGGCGAAAGAGTACGCCCAGATTTACAAAATTGTCATGGATCTGTTTGATAAGGTTGTGGACTTCCTGGGAGACGAAGTGCTTCCGGTCAAAGAGTATGCGGATATTTTAGACGCCGGATTTGAGGCTGCAAGAGTCGGCGTGATCCCGCCGGGAAATGATAAAGTGACGATCGGTGACATCGAGCGAACCAGATTGAACCATATCAAAATCTTATTTTTCATCGGTGTCAATGACGGTGTTGTGCCGAAAGCGGGCAATGCCGGAGGTATCATCTCGCAGTTTGAACGTGAGAAAATGGTGGCATGTCATCTGGAACTTGCACCGGGTGCGCGTGAAAAAGTGTTTATCCAGCGCTTTTATCTCTATCTGAATGTGACGAAGCCATCTGATTTTTTATATGTGACTTTTTCAAAAGTGAATGCGGACGGAAAAGCACTTAGAAGGTCGTATTTTGTTGGAACGCTCTTAAAAATGTTCCCGGAGAAAACGGTGGAGGAAATCGAGGAGACAACTTCTGCGGACTGCATCATGACGCCGAAGAGCAGCATGGCGTTTTTCCTGGAGGGACTGCAGGATGATAACAGAGCTTCTGAGCCTTCACAGATAGAAAAAAGAAAATTATGGAATGCTCTCTCAAAATTCTACCTCACAGATTCCGAGTGGAAGCCGGAAACGGAAAAACTTTTAAAAACTGCCTACGAAGTGCACAGCGATGAGCCAATCAGCCACGCAGTGACGCAGGCACTTTATGGAACCGTGTTGGAGAACAGCGTCACAAGACTGGAGCGTTTTGCGGCGTGTGCCTACGCGCATTATCTGAATTACGGTTTACGCCTAAAGGAGCGTCAGCTTTTAGAGTTTGCAAGCGTGGACATGGGAAATATTTACCATGATGCGCTTGAACATTTTTCCAGACGTGTGGAAAAATCAGAGTACACCTGGTTTAACATCCCGGAGGATGTGCAGGAGTCATTTATAGAGGAGAGCATGAATGACGCGATTGCCGGGTGCAAAAATGCCGGAGCGTTTGAGAACGTGAGAAATCGTTACCTGACCGGTCGGATGCGCCAGACCATCAAGCGCACGGTGTGGGCACTTACCACCCAGATCCAGAAGGGAAAATTTGTGCCGAGTGATTTTGAGGTGTCCTTTTCGCGGGCAGATAAATTGGACGCCATCCGTTTTCAGCTGAGTGATGAGGAAAAAATGAACCTGCTCGGCAGGATTGACCGTGTGGACACTTACGAGACGTCGGATAAAGTTTATGTGAAGATTATTGATTATAAATCGGGAAACACGAGTTTTTCACTCGTCAATCTGTATCACGGACTGCAATTACAGCTTGTGGTCTATATGAATGCGGCATTGGAATTAGAGGAAAAACGCCATCCGGGCAAAAAAGCGGAACCGGCGGGCATTTTCTACTATCACATTCAAAATCCGATAGTAGACGGACTTGGAAATGAGACAGAGGCAGAAATACGAAACAGCGTTTTGGAGCAGTTAAAATTAAATGGTCTGGTGAACGATGATCCGGAAATCTATGAGGCGATGGATTCAGATTTTGCCGGAAATTCTTCGGTCATCCCAATCGGAAAAAAAACGGACGGAAGCTTAAAAGCAACTTCCAAGGTTGCCAGTACTTACGATTTTTCTGTGATGTCTGATTATGTACAGGAGAAAATCAAAGAGACCGGGAAAAAAATCTTTGCCGGAGATATTTCGATTCATCCATACTCGCTGGACGGAAAAAGTGGCTGTGATTACTGTCCATACCATACCGTCTGCGGTTTTGACACCCGGATGCCGGGTTATTCCTATCATAAACTGGAAAAATTTGACAGCGCAGACGAGATATTAAAGCGTATGGAAAACGAAAAGCAGGAACAGTAAATAACAGGAGTGAGAAATATGGGAGTTTCATGGACCACAGAGCAGCAGCAGGTCATTGACTTAAGAAATCGAAATATATTGGTATCTGCGGCAGCAGGTTCTGGAAAGACCGCTGTTTTAGTAGAGCGGATCGTGAAAATCATAACAGACAAAAATCATCCGGTCGACATTGACCATCTGCTGATCGTGACGTTTACCAATGCGGCAGCGGCAGAGATGCGGGAGCGAATCGGAAATGCGATTGAGAAAGCGTTAGACGAACAGCCGGGGAATGAGCATCTGTTAAGGCAGCTGACCTTGATTCACAATGCACAGATCACGACCATCGACAGCTTCTGTCTGTATGTGGTGCGCAATCATTTTCATGAGATCGATCTGGAACCGAATTTCCGTATCGGGGATGAGGGTGAGTTAAAATTACTGCGCGAGGATGTTCTTGGCAGAGTTTTGGAGCAAAACTATGAAGAGCCTTCGGAAGCATTTTCCGATTTTGTGGAGGGCTATGCTTCGGGAAGAACCGATGCTGCATTAAATGAGATGATCCTTCAGTTATATGAGTTTTCCAGAAGTTATCCGTGGCCGGAAAAATGGCTGGATTCCTTTGTGGGGATCTACCGCATCGAAACCAGGGAGGAGTTAGACCGTGCAGAATGGCTTGCTCCGCTCACGGAAAATATCTGTTTTGTCTTAAAAGACTGTGAACAGCTCTTAAAGCAGGCGCTTGCAATCACACAGCAGGATGACGGACCGGATATGTACGAGAAAGCAGTGCAGAGTGATCTGGAAAAATACGAAAGTTTGTCAAAACTAACCTCTTTCTGTGAACTGTACGGGGCGCTTTCCGATATCAAATACGACAGACTTGCGAGCAGCAGAGGTTTTGAGGGAGATCCCGATAAATTAGAACTGGTGAAAAGCCTCAGGGAACAGGCGAAGGATGTGGTGAAAAAGATCTGCAAACAATATTTTTTCTGCTCGCCGGAGATGATGATCGAGCAGTTAGAGCGCACGGAGCCGATGTTAGAGGAGGTTGTCCGTCTCACAAAGCAGTTTGCAGATGAGTTTGCAGCCGCAAAACGCCGGAAAAATCTGGTGGATTTCCATGATGTGGAACATTTTGCATTGCAGATCCTTGTGGATGAGGAGACGGAGAAGGCGAAAAAGACTGCGGAAGAGTTCCGGGATACCTTTGAGGAGATCATGATCGACGAGTATCAGGACAGCAACGAAGTGCAGGAGACACTGCTTCGCTCCATTTCCAGAGAGGAGCGTGGGGAAAATAATATTTTCATGGTCGGGGATGTAAAGCAGAGTATCTACCGGTTCCGTCTCGCAAGACCGGAGCTTTTCATGAAAAAATACGACTCCTATTCGCTGGAAGAGAGTACCACACAGCGTATCGATCTGCACAAAAACTTCCGGAGCAGAGAGGAAGTTTTAACCTGCACAAACGATATTTTTTACAAAATCATGGTGCGGAGCCTTGGAAATGTGGAGTATGATGCGGAGGCTGCACTGTATCCGGGGGCAAGCTATCCGGCAATGCCAGTGCAGAAAAATCATGCTGGAGAAAAAGCAGCAGAAGATGAAAAAGTTTCCGGGAAACAGATAAATGGATTTACACCTGAGATTTTACTTGCGGACAGCAATGATGAATTATTGGAGGACAAAGATTTTTCCGATAAGAAGACATTAGAAGCAAAAATGGTCGCGGAGAAGATCAGACATCTGATGAAAACGCAGCCTGTCACCGATAAGGCGACCGGAGAACTTCGGATGGCACGTTACTCCGATATTGTAATTTTGCTCCGCAGCCTGTCCGGCTGGGCGGATTCGCTTGTGGAAGTGCTGAACGGAAATGGAATCCCGGCGCACACGGTTTCTTCAACCGGTTATTTTTCCACGGTGGAAGTGCAGACGGTACTGTCCATGCTGAGGCTTTTGGATAACCCAAGGCAGGATATTCCGATGGCGGCAGTGCTCCGCTCGCCGATGGCAGGGCTTACCGATGAGGAGCTTGCGGTGTTAAGGCTTGAAGATGGCAGTGTGCCTTTTCATGAAGCGGTGCTTGAACTGGCAGAAGGACTTTATGAAGAGGACGGGCAAAAAGAAATTTCAGATTCAGAGGCAGATCGGAAGCAGGGAAGAAACGCGGATGAGAAAACAGAAAATCATATAGAGATAACCGCTCACCGGAAATTACTCAAATTTTATAAAAAATACAAGCAATTACGGCAGCTCGTCCCGGACACTCCGATCCATGAGCTGATCGAGATCATCCTGCGCGAGACCGGATACGGTCATTATGTGGCGGCAATGCCGGCAGGAAACAGAAGAACGGCGAATTTAAACATGCTTTTGGAAAAAGCCACAGCCTACGAAAAGACGAGTTACAAGGGACTGTTTCACTTTGTGCGTTACATTGATGAACTGCAGAAATATGATGTGGATTTCGGTGAGGCAGACATGGTCGGGGAAAACGAGGACGTTGTCCGAATTATGAGTATCCATAAGAGCAAAGGTCTTGAGTTCCCAATTGTGATCGTGAGCGGTATGGGCAAAAATTTCAATAAACAGGACACACGGAGCAAAATGGTGCTTCACCCGGAACTTGGTATTGGTCTTGACTACATGGACGGAAAAAAGCGTATCAAATCACCGACTATCGCAAAGAAGGCGATTGCAAAGCAGATCAATCTGGAAAATCTCGGCGAGGAACTTCGTGTACTTTACGTTGCCTTAACCCGTGCAAAAGAAAAGCTCATTCTCACCGGAACATTAAAGGATGCCCCAGAAAAACTGGAATTTTTCAGGCAGCAGGCAGCATTGTATGCACATTCCAGCGACACCACAGCGATTCCGTATCTGACAAGGGAAAGTGCCGCAGGGTATCTCGACTGGATACTTCCGGCAGTGCTTTCCTATGGGGACAAATACCCGGTCCGGATCGTGGAAGCGGCAGAGCTTGTCTTAGACGAAGTGGAAAACCAGTTAGAGCAAAATGAAAATCTGACAGAGCGGATCGTGGAGATCGAAGCGGCGGACACACAGCTGGTCGGGCAGTTAAAACAGCGGTTTTCGCAGCGTTATCCCTATCAGACAGACATTTTGCGGAAAAACAAATATTCCGTATCCGAATTAAAGCACCGTGCAATGCGTGAGAAATTTGAGGCGGAGCAGGAGGAGACCATTCCGGCATTTTTGGAAGAACCTGTGACGCCAACGATCCCTCTTTTTATCCAGAGAGAGGAGAGTGTGGAACAGGAAACAGCAAACCGTGGTGCGTTGAGAGGAACCGCAGTACACCGCGTCATGGAGTGCTACGATTTTGCCTCAGAAAAAAGCGTGCAGGAACAGATGGAGGCTATGGAAAAAGAGGAGAAGATCACTGCGGATATGCGCGCACTTGTGAAAGAGCAGACCGTGGCAGATTTTGTTTCCTCGGAAACAGGAAAGCGGATGGCTCTCGCACAGCGCGGGGGAGCACTTTACCGTGAGAAACCATTTGTCATGGGATTTACGGAAGAAGAGCTGGAAAACTATGGTTTCGGAGTAGGCAGTAACACAGATTCCTGTGAGAACATCTACGAAAAAACAGACAGCGAACAGGAAAAGGAAGAACAGAAAAAAGTCCGTCATGAGGAGGACTTAACCTTAATTCAGGGAATCATCGATGTATTCTGGATTGAGAAAGACGGAATCGTCCTGCTTGACTATAAGACCGACCGTGTGCAGCAGGCAAAGGAACTCATCGACCGCTATGAGACACAGTTAAAACTCTATGCGGATGCATTGGAGCGTGTCTTTGCCGCACGAAAACTCAAAGTGAAGGAAATTTTGATTTATTCCTTCTCTTTGGAACAATTGATTACTTTATAACAGGAGAACAAAATGGGACAGATCATACTTGCCTCGGCATCGCCGAGAAGAAAAGAATTGTTAGAACAGATTGGACTGGAATTTGAAATCTGCCCGGCAAAAGGAGAAGAGGTTATCTCCAAAAGTGTGCCGGAGGAGGTTGTGATGGAACTTTCCGAGCAGAAAGCAAAAGAGGTCGCAGGCATGGTAAAAGCCTACGAGAGCGGACACGAGGAACTGATGACACCGCAGGACATCTTAGTGATCGGGGCGGATACCATCGTCGCATGCGATGATACCATCCTTGGAAAACCGAAGGATGAAGCGGGTGCAAAGCGGATGCTGAAGCTTTTGTCGGGAAGAAAACATGCCGTGTATACAGGCGTTACGTTTGTGTTTTTGGACAAAAATGGACGAGCGGGCGCACATACCTTTTACGAGAAAACAGAAGTTACCATGAAACCGTTGTCGGAACTCGAGATCGACCGCTATGTGGCGACCGGAGAGCCGATGGATAAGGCTGGAGCATACGGAATCCAGGGGAAATGTGCAATCTATATCGAGGGAATCGAAGGTGACTACAATAATGTGGTCGGACTTCCTGTTGCACGTATTTATAAGGAACTGCAAAAGCTTGGAATTGATCCCTATCTATGGTAAACTGCATATACACACAATTACAAAGGAGAACAGCGTATGAACGAATTTGATGAAGCATGTCTGGAATATTTTCTGGCGCATCAGGAACAGCTTCTGCCGGAGCCGATGGCAGAGACAATGGAAGAGGCAGAGGAATTTTTAGAGGACTGCATGGCGGTTGTCTGTAAGAATCTAAAAGAGGTAAAAGCCTATTTCGAAGATCAGGGGGCTGATATCGAGGGAATGTCACTCAAGGATCTGGAGGAGGCAAGCGAAGTATTTGCCCTCCCGGATGGCAGATATCTGATCGTGGAAGCTTAAATTTTTATAAATTTCCCGGAATGGGATTGACAAAAGAAAAAATGTTTATTATAATCAAAAGGTTTGCAAAGCAGGCAGAATGAGAACGTCCTTTTGCAGCAGAAAAAGACTGTAAAAAAGGCATTTTGACAAGGAGAAAACTACATGAAAAATTATGATGTGATTATTATTGGGGCAGGTCCTTCCGGTATTTTCTGTGCATATGAACTGATCCATGCCAACAAAGACCTGAAAATTTTAATGATTGAAAAAGGACGCCGTATCGAGAACAGACAGTGTCCGAAGAGAAAGACAAAAGTATGTGTAGGATGTCAGCCATGTTCCATCACGACCGGATTTGCCGGAGCAGGAGCATTCTCCGATGGAAAATTATCGTTATCCCCGGACGTAGGGGGAAATCTTCCGGAGATTTTAGGATATGATGAGACTGTTACATTATTAAAAGAATCCGATGATATTTATTTAAAATTCGGAGCAGATACAAAAGTTTACGGTGTGGATAAAGAAAAAGAAATCCGCGAGATCCGTAGAAAAGCGATCACAGCAAACTTAAAACTCATCGAATGCCCGATCCGTCACCTTGGAACAGAGGAAGGATATAAGATTTATTCCAGATTGCAGGAGCATCTGTTAGAGCAGGGTGTTGAGATGGAGTTCAATACCATGGTCAAAGATATCATCATTGAAGATGGTCAGGTAAAAGGACTTGTGACAGACAAAGATGAAACATACCATGCAAAAGAGGTCGTATCTGCAGTCGGACGTGAGGGAGCAGACTGGTTCTCACACATCTGTAACGGTCATGGGATCGAGACGCAGGTCGGTACGGTAGATATCGGTGTCCGTGTGGAAGTGCGTGACGAGGTTATGGAATTCTTAAACGATAACCTTTACGAGGCAAAATTAGTTTACCACACACCTACATTTGACGATAAAGTGCGTACATTCTGTACGAATCCATCCGGTGAAGTAGCAACTGAGTACTATGACAATGGACTTGCAGTTGTAAACGGACACGCTTATAAATCCAAAGATTTAAAGACAAACAACACCAACTTTGCAATTCTTGTATCCAAGAATTTCACAAAGCCATTTAAAACACCAATCGAGTACGGAAAACAGATCGCACAGCTTTCCAACATGCTCTGCGACGGAAAAATTTTAGTACAGACCTTCGGTGATTTCAGAAGAGGAAGAAGAACGACAGAGGAGCGTCTCTGCAGAAATAACCTGATCCCTACGTTAAAGGATGCAGTACCTGGAGATCTTTCCCTTGTATTCCCACATCGTATTATGGTGGATATCGAGGAGATGATCCTTGCACTTGATAAGGTAACACCGGGTATTGCAAGTGATGAGACTTTATTATATGGTGTCGAAGTAAAATTCTACTCGAACAAGGTTGTGGTAAACAAAGATTTTGAGACAAGCGTAAAAGGTCTTCGTGCCATCGGTGACGGAGCATCGGTAACCCGTGGACTGCAGCAGGCATCCGCAAACGGAATCTCTGTTGCGAGAAGCATTTTAAAAGCTATGGAAGCTTAAAAGAAAAGCATGAAAAAAATTAGAAAAAAAATTGCACTGATATGTCTGCTCTGCTTTTCCTTTCTGCTCACAGGATGTAAGATTGGAAATAAGGAAGTGATCGTCTCAAACACATTGAACAATCGCCAGGTATTTCGAATCGGAAACGTGTCCTGTGGGCTGAAAGAGGCGAAGGTATATCTTGTGAATTACCAGAATATTTACGGAACTGCCTATGGACTTGATCTCTGGCAGCATGATTTTGGAGACAGTTCTCTGGAAAATTATGTGAAAAATATCACAATGCAGGAACTGGCACAGGTGGTCTGCTTAGACCAGCTTGCAAAAGAAAAAGAAATGGAGCTTTCCGAAGAAGAAAAGGAAAAGATCGCCCAGGCAGCAGAGGAGTACTTTGCATCTCTCACGGAGGATGAGATTGTCTATATGGGTGTTTCGGAGAGTGACATCAAAGAGTACTATGAGCATTATGCGCTGGCACAGAAAGTGTACCATTCACTCACAAAAGCTGTGAATGAGGAGGTCAGCGATGATGAGGCACGGGTGATGGAGATCATGCAGATTTTTGTTTCGGATGAGAGCCGGGCAAATGAGATCGCATCCAGATTAGCCCAGGGAGAAGATTTTGCAACACTCGCCAATAATTATAATGAGCTTGGCAGCATTCAGGTAAATATTTCCAGAGATGAACTTCCGGATGCGGTAGAAGAGATCGCATTTCAGATGGAAAATGATGAGGTTTCCGGTAAGATCACAGTGGATGGAGGCTTTTATTTCATTAAATGCCTGAACAAATACAATCAGGAGCTGACGGAGGCGAACAAAGCCAATATTGTAGACAAAAGAGAAAAAGAAGCTTTTGATGATGAATACAATGGATTTGTTTCTTCCCTGAGTTCGAATATCAACGAAGAACTCTGGGAGAATCTGGAACTTGAGACAGGTTCCGGGATGAAGACGGATACGTTTTTTGAAGTTTTTAATACTTATTGTGGTGATATGTGATATCACCACAATTTTTTCGAGGGAAAAAGATATGACGAAGGATATGACAAACGGATCGCCAATGAAGCTGATTCTTGGATTTTCCGTACCACTTTTGTTTGGATTTTTATTTCAGCAGTTTTACAATCTGATGGATACGTTGATCGTAGGACGTTTCCTCGGAGTAGATGACCTTGCAGCGGTAGGTTCCACAGGCTCCGTCAACTTTCTTATCATCGGATTCTGTATGGGAGTGTGCAACGGATTTGCGATTCCTCTGGCACACAAATTCGGCGCAGGAGACTATAAGGGCATGCGTGGCTTTATGATGAACGCCATTTACCTCTCTGCTATTTTTGCAGTGGTCATGACGATCGTGACGGTCATTTTCTGTATGCCGATCCTGGAGCTGATGCGCACACCGGAAAATATCATTGACGGTGCATACCGTTACATTGTGATCATTTTCTGGGGGATTCCGGTCACCTATCTGTACAATCTGGTTTCGGGAATTATCCGTTCCATGGGGGACAGCAGGACACCGGTTGTGTTTCTGGTGATCGCTGCGGTCATTAATATCGGACTGGATCTGTTTTTTATCGTAGTGCTCGGAACCGGAGTGGAAGGTGCAGCATGGGCAACGGTGATCTCACAGCTGATCTCCGGTGTGGGATGCCTTATTTACAGTATCAGACATTTTGAGATACTGCATCCGGAAAAAGAGGAAATGCAGGTAAATAAAACGTACATGATGACATTGTGTGGAATGGGCGTTCCGATGGGACTGCAGTATTCCATCACGGCGATCGGAAGCGTTATCTTACAGAGTGCGGTCAACTCCCTTGGCTCTCATGCGGTTGCTGCAATGACAGCCGGAAGTAAGATCGGAATGTTTTTCTGCTGCCCGTTTGATGCGTTGGGTTCTACGATGGCAACCTATGGCGGTCAGAATGTCGGGGCAAAAAAACTGGATCGTGTCTCCGGAGGCTTAAAGGCGGCGTCCATTCTCGGATGTGCATATGCGGTGCTGGCATTTGTCATTATGTTCTTTTTCCGTGGGGCGCTGGCAGGCTTCTTTGTCGGAGAGGCAGAGCCGGAAGTCGTTTCCAATGCAGGACTGTTTTTGCTGATCAACAGTGCATTCTATATCCCATTGGCATTTGTCAACATCGTGCGTTTCCTGATCCAGGGAATGGGCTACAGCAAATTTGCTATTTTGGCGGGTGTGTTTGAGATGGTTGCAAGAACACTGGTCGGATTTGCGTTTGTGCCTGTTTTTGGCTACGTGGCAGCGTGCTTCGCAAGCCCGGTGGCATGGATCTTTGCGGATGCATTTTTATTCCCGGCATATTTCCATGTCCTGAAAAAGACGAAGAAGATGTTGTACAAGTAAAAAATAACTGCGAAACTTCCCACCAGAGTAGAGCAAATTGTGAAAAATTGAACAATGTAATTAAAAACGAAAGGATTCAGTATGAGTATTTTAAACGTGGAACACCTGACACACGGATTTGGTGACAGGGCAATTTTTAATGACGTGTCTTTCCGGCTTTTGAAGGGAGAACACATCGGATTAGTCGGCGCCAACGGCGAGGGAAAATCCACATTTATGAATATCGTGACCGGAAAGCTTATGCCGGACGAGGGAAAAGTGGAATGGGCGAAAAACGTCCGTGTCGGTTATCTCGACCAGCACTCCACACTGACCAAAGGCATGACAATCGAGAGTGTGTTAAAATCGGCGTTCGCATGGTTGTTTGAACTCGAAGAAAACATGAACCAAATTTGTGACAGGCTTGGTGAGGCAGAACCGGACGAGATGGATGCGATGATGGAGGAACTCGGAGTCATACAGGATACACTCACTATGCATGATTTTTACATCATTGATGCGAAGGTGGAGGAAGTGGCGAGAGCGCTCGGTCTGCTTGATCTCGGACTGTCCCATGATGTCACGGATTTAAGCGGCGGACAGCGTATGAAAGTTCTTCTGGCAAAGCTTTTGCTGGAAAAACCGGACATTCTTCTTTTAGACGAGCCGACGAACTATCTTGACGCAGAGCACATCGCGTGGTTGAAACGTTATCTGCAGGAGTATGAGAATGCGTTTATCTTAATCTCTCACGATATTCCGTTTTTGAATGACGTTGTGAATATTATTTACCATATGGAAAATCAGCGTCTGGACCGGTATGTCGGGGATTACGATAAGTTTCAGGAAGTCTATGAGGTGAAAAAGTCCCAGTTAG
>OGGO01001051.1_pt1 | contig 17498 bp, 16 predicted proteins | sample 1571231 | NCBI WGS metagenome assembly OGGO01 (sample SAMEA2582036, study PRJEB24529) | metagenome | biome: Human gut stool | place: China | collected 2011 | reverse complement strand
TAAGCACAACCTTATTAGCATAAGTATACTATGCAAATAAGACTGTGCCTATTATATATATCTCCGATTTTAAACAATAAAAGGATACAAAAACTTTTTATTACGAGAAATAACGCTGTATCATTAGATTTAACTGCTCTATAATCTTAGGTATATCTACAGAAAGATCTAAGATTTCTACATCAAGACTTTTATTACAAACTTTATGAGTTTGCAGCCTATATTCTGATTGCGACTCCATTTCTGTTCCTGCATACAATAGCAGCCCACTAGTATCTAGGTGAGGATTATTATAACTATAGTGCATAATATAAGTAAAAATCTGATACAAATGACTAGATCTATAGGTTTTTTTACTAGTACTATTTCGAGAAACTAATATTTGCTCATAAAACTTTGTATCTATAATCAATGCTTTATCATCACTATATATTAAAATATCTGGTTGCATTCTAGGCATTAAAGGACCTAAATTTTCAGAGCACCAATTCATCGGTTCGTGTGAGATATAGACATTATTATATGTACTTTTACAATATGCTTTACAATATTGATATACAAACTTTTCAAAAATATTATATAAAAGAACCTGATTAATAAAAGGCAAATCAAACTCATCTTTATCTGTGCTAAATAATAGACACTCTACAATTAATTGACACAAAAATAATATCATTCGATATCTAATATTTTGTCGATTATAAACTATGCTACTCCAATCTACTGCTTGTAACGATAAAGACGAAATATCTCCAAAATAGCATCCCCAAAGATGTAGCTTTTTCTTCTGGTTTAGTGTGACTAACTTACCACTTCTAAAAAGCAACAGCTCAATAACCGATTTGACGATAGAATTAAATGAAGAATCAGTAATAAACTCGTCAAAATTACAAGCAACTGCATTGCTTCCTTGACTTTTCAATCGTGCGGTTTCACTCATCTCAATATGGCCACGAACAGTATATATCACATCATCATAATTAATATAATCTTTGTATAATCCTGATTGTACTAATTGTTTCAATTCATTACAAAATAAATCAATATAAAGTTCAAATAAGGTCTTGTCAGATTTAGTAAAGTCACCTTGAATTGTAGCATCAAACCTCAAATTACTAATATATGAGAGCATATAAAACACATTTTTTATAGGTATAGTTTTATAAAGATACATATTGCACCTATTTCAAAGCATTAAGCAAACCATCCTTTAGTTCGTTAGCCCTTTCAAGATTATCAAACCAGTATTCCTCTAATAATGGAGCAATATCAAATTCAATAACCTCCTCTAAGCGATTTTTAGAAACAGGAATATTATCATCTGCAAGATTACAGAAATAACTATGTCCTATTACAAAACCTTCGCCTAACTCCTCTTTTATCGTATGATTTAAACTTATAATCTCTTTAATTAACTTTTTAGCATAACCTGTATCCAGTTGTTCTGACTTAAGAAACTGCGCAAATTTTTTCTGCTTATCATCACCTTTATCATAGGTATCCCAATTTCCAAAATCACTGGTTTCTATCCCCTCAAAAACAGGAGCAATTGTTACAAAACTAAATCTACGACGCAATGCATAATCTATCATTGCTAAACTCCTATCAGCTGTATTCATTAAACCAATAAGATATAAATTATTAGGAACGTAAAACTCCTTCTGATTGGCAAGTGTAATAGATGTTTCACGATAGTTATTTTCTATTAACATTAATAGCTCGCCAAAAACTTTACTAATATTCCCCCTATTGATTTCATCAATCACAAACACATATGGGGCGGTATTCTTACCTTCTATCTTTTGCAGTTTCTTTGCCTCATTACAAGCAACATAAAACTTACCCTCTTGCAATGCAAATCCACCAGATTCAGTTGGTTTATACCCCATTATAAAATCTTCATAAGAATAACTTTGATGAAACTGAACAAAAGTAAAATTATTTTTATCTGTAAGATACTCTATAATTTTTTTTGCAAGATATGTTTTCCCAACCCCAGGTGGTCCTTGCAAAATAATATTCTTTTTTCGGTTCAACAAGTTTAATATTTTATCAATAGTAACTTTAGGCAGGTAAACAGAGTCATAAAGATTACTTTTGTTAAAATTACTTACTACCTTAGCCCCTGAAAGTGCCATAGCTCTTTTATAATTCTTATACTCAGTTTTATTAATCTCACCAAATCCATTCTGAAAGGATTTTTCTGACCTATTACCTATGATATCCTCAATTTTGATAGGAGCATTAAAGACCACATGAGGTGTAATAGTCACATAATCTCCCGGGGCTATAGAGTTTTGATTGTTAGCTATACTAGCAATCTCCCCTTCACCAATAACCTCTTTCCCCTTAGCGTAAATTAAAACAACATCTCCTACAGCAAGATTTTTAACATTACCTTTTAATTTAGGCTTCTTAGATTTAGAATAACAACTGTAATTAATCGGTTCTTTCCAATCTATCCATGTTTGAAAACTTGGATCAGTCATTGCAAATTCAGCTTTCCACTTTTTTAAATCAGCACTTACTATCCAATAATTCATATGCCTTTACCCCTATCAAATAAACTACTAATTTCCCCTATAACATTATCTATTACTATTTTCTACATAAAAAATATCTTCGACAGAAACCTTTAGTGCTTCTGCTAATTTCTTACAATTCGCCACTCGAACATAAGATACTTTTTCATTAATAATACTGTATAAACTCGGCCGACTGAGACCACTTATTTTAGATAGCTCAAGAACAGACAAGAATTTCTCTTGCATAATTTTTTCTAATACACCACTCCGCACTTTAAATTTATTCATTCTTTACTTCCCCTTTATCAAAACATATAAGCATAATCTAATTATAGCATAGCGTTCGCATCAGATGAGAATTTTATGAATTTAATCCCAACTCAATTTAAGAGAAGCAAAACTAAGTTCAAATAACTAGCTTAAACTAATAAAAGCCGAGTTAATTCTAAGAATTAAAAGCTCGGCTTTTTTATAGGTAGTAAAAATATAATTACTTATAAATTATGATTTTACTTACTTTATCGCCTTTTTGTTCAAATTGTATTCCATGCATAATATCAGTCCGATAGCGATATTTCCCATAAAACCATCGATTGTTAGAATCCACTAAATCAGGTCTACCATATACATTAAGAACTTTTCGCATGGAATCGCCTACGGCAATACCTCTATGTGTAACGGCATCACGATTCTCAATCATCATATATGTAACGATTGGCCCTACACCATCCATTTTTAAATTTCCAAATGTAACACCACCATAAGTAATTCCTCTACTCGTCTCTTTAGTTGGTTGACCTAGACTAGCTTTCACGCTATCAAATGTATTGCCTAAAGAAACCCCAAGAATCATCATATCCTCTTCTGGCAAGGTATCCCCTACAATTTGTCCACCCGCATAATGAGTGTATTGCTCAGCTTTTGGCCAATCATAAGACTGTTTTGCTGCATTTGTTTCAAGACGGTCCCAAGTTTTACTCAGCCAACTTGCATCCGATTCATAACTATAACCACTTACCAATTGCAGACCTATAACAAGCCCTGTAATCAAATATTTTCTTTTCATGATCTCTCTCCTGAACTATTTTATGAACAACTCAACCCACTTATTTTATACATAATCTTATTGAGTTAATATTTTAATCCATTCCATATACCACGGATTAAAGATTGGATCCGCATCAAGCTTCTTTTTATGGCTATCACTTATACGCCATTGAGGTTCTTTTCGTAAGCTTTCAGCATTATCAAAACCTGCATACTCGACCATATCACGTAATTGTTTATGTTTATACGGAGATTTGCTTTCATCATAATCAATGCGATAACTATAATAATATTCAGAATCCTTTATAAAATGGCGCAAATAGGACTCTCCATTAGGTTTATATCGATCAATTAAGAATCCTGGAATCCCATTATTCCAAACTGTTGCATACTGTGTAGGAGCCTCAAGATCACCATATTTATTCAAAAAGGAAAAAATTTGTTTTTTTGCCAAGCTTTTATCAACAATATTAGGATCTATTCGAAAGCGCAATACACGGATTATAACCCCTACATCTTCATAAGTACGAACTTCATATTTATTATCTTCCAATGCTTCGCTCACAAGCTTAGCCTTTTTAGGAATACGATAGCTGAAATTGTCCCAATGCTTAACATGGCTATAATTATCTAGCCCAGACAAAGGCTCAATAGACGGAATGATATAATTACTCATTACCACTTCAGCTATTTTATCTTGGTATGGCTCCTTCACATCACCGCCTCCAAGATATGTAATTCCATAGGTAGTGTTCGTATTCTTAGGCGTAAACTCTGTATACATCATATGTGTCTTCGCTTTAAGAATTTGCCAAGATGCATTCTCTAAGCCCGGATATGTATATACGCCTTCATTATGCATATGTTTACTAAATTCTTTGGCGTGTGGTGGTCCCACCATTAAAATGCTTGTATAACCACGAACTACAAATAAAGGGCCATCACTTGATTTAGAATCAACCGTATCTCCACGCAAGCTAATGTTTGGAACAGATAAACGGATATTATGCTTTCCTTCATGAAGTAAGATAACAGTAGATTGTGAAAATTCTCCTAATTTATAGAGCTTAACAATATCTGGTTTTTCCTTAAAAATCTTATACATACCTGACTTAGGTTCTTCTTGACTCCCTTGTATTTTGATCCTAAAAGCTTCCGCTTCTTTTTGGGCATTTTCATTAATATGGGAATAATTTTCGTAAGCATTGGCAGGAATGCTCGCATCCACACCTGGCACTGGTGGTTGCCACTTTGGCACTTCAATCTGCACAGCACTTACATTCATGGTGAAAGCAGCTGCTAATGCCATCATGATTATACTTTTACGTAACACAAATAACCTCTCTTTACTAAACAGTCTCAATACAAAGACACAACATATTATTACCATTGGACACTAACAAGTTTATTCCGCAAGCTTTCAATATTAACAAAATCAGAGTATTCCAAGGTGTTACGCATCTGAATATGAGAATATGGTGCACTTCCATCTCTATATAATAAAACCATAATGTATATATTTTTATCATCTCTTAGAAATCGATACATTACAGATTTTTTGCCAGGTTGATAGTGATCAACTAGGAAGCTAGGAATGCCGTTATTCCAAACAGTAGCCGATTGAACTGGTGTCTCAATCGGAAATGGTTTTTCAGCCTTTACGGCCTTAATTTCGTCAAAAAAGGAGTAGCTATACTTATCATCTACTTTAATAGGTTTTCTAGTCACAACAAGTAGAACACCTGACCCATGATATTCTCGCGCTTCAGCAGAATCTTTTAAGTTTTTTTTGTTTTTTAATATTAGCCCTTTAGGAATGCGATACATGAGATTATCCCAGTTGATGCTTTCACTATATTGATCCATACCATCTAAAGAGCGAATCGATGGAATCACATAATTACTCATAACGCGCTCGAGCTTGTCGGTAACGGGCTGATTTTTATAGCTAAGACCTATTATATATTCTTGATTTGGCTGATTATCTAAACCAACTACGGCAGCCATAACAGGCGTATTTTTACCGAAATCCTCTGTTTCAATAGCCCATTTACCATGTGTAATACCGGGATAGATAAACTCCCCTTTTCGCTCCGATTTTAGTTTGCCTAATGCATCATCATAATTCTGTTTCGTACCGATTGCAAAAAATACGGAATTTTCTCTTACAATAGATAAACGTTCACCATCACTGCGTTTTGGATAGTATTTACTTGCTAATAGTAGTCCAGGAACAGATGCTCGGATGTTAGTACGATCATCATGCAATAACATAACTGTTGACTGATTGACAACTATATCTGACTGTCGGCCTCTACGCTCTACAATTTTATCGGCTTGTTCTCTCGATACTTTTCCTTCGTTGACTAATTTATCGCCATAGTCTTTCTCCGCAGAATGCATTTTTATTACCGCACTTGTTCCTATATTACTTAAACTACCGGCCCGATAGTTCTCATATGCATTGGCAGGAATACTCGCATCAGCACTTGGCATAGGTGGCTGTCCTGCTGGAACTTCGATCTGTACAGCACTTACATTCATGGTGAAAGCAGCTGCTAATGCCATCATGACTATACTTTTACGTAACATAAAAAACCTCTCTAAGTTTACAATATAAATAAGCACAACCTTATTAGCATAAGTATACTATGCAAATAAGACTGTGCCTATTATTTATAAGTTTATATTTAAGTGTTTATTCTATTCATATCAATCAGATATGTAGGATATTTAAATGAATAGAGTTCGGAAATAAAATATGTAATGAAATATAGCATATATAAAGTAAGGAGTTAATGCAAGCAACGTTCCAATGGCGATAATAATATACATCAAAAAACACAATGCTAGTAAAATCATCAGACTATTAATTATGACTTTATAAATCAGTGCCTGCTCTTTCTTAGATTGGATCCACCCTTTAGCCTTATAATATATTTTGGGTTTATTAAAGGCTAGTGGTAATCGTTTACACCATAGAACAAGCCAAGGAATAAAGAGTATATTACCAAAGAGAAAAATCATTTCTAAGTCATAACTCCCTAAGGGGTATAAGTACGGCGTTAAGTCAGGTTTCTGTAAGCTATGAATAATCGCCTCTATGGAGCCTATCCATAGAGAAACGAGCAAATACTTAACGTAAAGCACTAGTATAATTTTAAAGATATATTTAAATCTACTCATTCGCTATTCTCTATCTAATCATATACATAGTAAAAGTAACTTAATAGCACAAGTATACTATGTAAATAAGACTGTGCCTATTATCTATTATTTATCATTTATAGTTTAGATTGTATAGGAGTTATCTCTATTAGTACTTACAATGTTTATCTTAATTTGACGATATATATCTTTATCCCTATAATATAGGTAGATAGTCAGACGAGTCGTAACGTCAGGCTCATCTCTGAAAACAAAAAGCTTGAGAAATGGCCTTTCAGTTATCTAGTTACACTAGGCAACGGAGGGCTATTTGTCTTTTGTGAGACAAATAAGCGCTATTAACGCCCCAAAGGCAATAACCACAGTTATAACCTGTAGTAAGAGCATGATTAATTCATAATCACTCATAGGCTTATCCCTCCCTTCAAAAACGAAGAGAGGCCCAACCTCGTCTAACTATCCTAAGTCTATTATAGAACGAACTAATATACGATACAATAAGGAACGAATAATAGAAATATATAGATAAATGTAGAAAAGACCGTACCAAAAGTACGGTCTTTTTCTTATTTCTTTAATCTTTTATTCCTAGCTTGTCTTAATTGCTTTGCATTTCCAAAGTCTAAATATTCCATTATATTGCGTAGTTCAATATGACTATACTTATTGTTACCATCTTCATAGGTAAGGAAAATATAATATTCATACTTATCATCTTTTATCAGTTGGTAAATACGAGATTTCTTCCCCGGATTATATTGATCTAAAAGATAAGAAGGAACACCATTATTCAATACTAAAGCTGCTTGAAGAGATATATCCTTTAATAATGTTGGATTCTTTTTATAGAAAAAGTGGTTTAAAACTCTCTGAGTATACAGTTGTATCGGCTCTCCTTTATCAACTAAAGAACTCCGTGCAACTACGAGTTTCATACCATCCCCAACATACACACGACCTTGGAAATCATCACTTTTATCCACAATATCTAAACTCATCCCCTTAGGTAATCGATAAGTCAGGTTGTCCCATGTAATCGCATCACTAGTATTATCTAAATTCTCTAATGGTTGAAGAGAAGGAATTACAAAATTAGCCATTGTAGATTCAAGATTATTTGTAATGGGTTGATTCTTATTACCTAAGATTGCCATATACGTCTGATTTGGGTATTTATCAAAAGTAACGGCAGCATACATTATAGGTAGATTTCCATTTGCATATTGCTCTCTTATTCCCCAGTAGCCTTTACTAATGCCCGGATACATAAATTCTCCTTTACGTTGAGCTTTTTTATTAAATCCTGAATCTTCAACTCGTTCATTAGCACCTACTAGACCAGCAATAACACTATGTTCAAAAACATACGAGCCTTTCCCTTTTTTATCCAAGTCCTCAAAATAACTTTCTACCACTGCAATAGGCAATGTCACTTTAGCCTTATAGTCCCCTTCGTGCAATAGAATTACGGTGGATTCATGCGTAATTAAATCCAAATACTTCGCATAGGCCTTTTTTAATTGCGCTGCTTGCTCTGCAGTAACTTTCTTCTCAAGAACCTCACCATCAAGCCTATTATTATAATCTTCTAATTTCTTAATGTGATCAGTAGTGGGAATATTACGAGTCTTATCATAACGATAATTCTGATACACATTATCTGGAATACTTGCGTCGGCCCCTGGCACAGGCGGTTGCCCTTCAGGAACAGTATACTGCGCCGCATCAATAGGCATAGTAAAAGCTAGCGCCAGAACTAAGCTCAACAATGTACTTTTTAGTTTCATACAATACCTCTCAAACAACAATAAGCACGTTCTCATTAGTATAAGTATACTATACCATCGAGAACGTGCCTATTTATACTTATTGTAATTTTTGTAACGCCGCTTTAATTTCATTCACTTCAGCGCGTAGTTCATCGTTGTCTGCGCGCAGTGATGCATTATCAGCTTGTAGGTCTTTGATTTGTTTCGCCATTTCAAAGCGGCTTGTTTTGAGTGTCGGGTCTTGTTCGCCCACTTTGAAAGAAGCACCGATGTTAAACATGCTTTCACCACCAAGAGTAACGCCAGCGTGAACCATGGAGTTTTCGTTTGGCTGATAGGACGCACCGATAGCGCCAGCAGTGGAGTGTTTATAGTGGCCCAAGCTAGTGGCAAAGGACCATTTATCGTTTGGATTGTAGTCTAAATAGTGCAAACCTGCCAATGCCGCAGAGGCAGCGCCTACCTTAGACACCTGTTGATCCGTATAGGACTTGGCGTTGTTGAGCACCTTGTCACCAATGTTAGCCGTGTTATTTTCGAGCGTGGAAATGCGATTCGTATTATTGTCCACCTGCGTTTTCACTTCGTGCAACTGACTGCCGTTAATAGCGTCCGTAGACGTCTTGGAAACCTCGCCCTTGGACACATTCACAATCTTATGATTGCCATTATTAAGGCCGTTGTCTGTTAAAGAAACGATAGTAACAGGATTATTGTCCCCATCGGCTTTTTCAATAACAATGCCATTAGGACCATACGTTGTTCTATTAATCTCATCTGTATGACTTTCAACAACTAATCCATCTAAAGTTAAGCTAGAATGTTTAACTCCATCAGTATGAGATACTTTGATTTCATTACCATTAATCTCAACATATTTATCTCTTGCAGCTGGATCATCCGCAACATCAATAGAACGAAGACCTTGAACATTTTCGTTCAATCCAATAGTATAAGCCTTTTGGCCATTCTCGTTTTCACTTTCATCTACTACGATATTATTAAGACCACCTACCGTAGTTCTCATATCTGCTTCTGCCATTACATTAATGCTCAACACAGACATAATCCCAGCTAATACTAACAACTTTTTATTCATGGTTAATCCCCCTGAATTCACAGTAAAACCTTAGCCATACAACCCCTTATAGTATGGTCTAACTAACAATAAACATACAAAACAAATAGTAACCTAAAATGTCACAGTATACTACAATTATAAGCTTAGCTTATTTTTATTTCAATGATTAATACTGACAAACTTTCACTATTTATTCATTTTAATCCAAAAATACTCCTTCAAGTATCAATAAAGGCTCTACCAATTAAGGTAGAGCCTTTGTTGATTATCTTATTAACTTGTAAATTACTAGCTTCAAATTAGTAATTATTAGCTTCAAATTAGTGAATAATCCAGATCGCAATTGTACTTGTAATGAACGTAACAATTACAGGTACGCTTGTACGTTTTACGAGTTCAAAACTGGAGATGTTTGCGATACCAGCTACGGCGATCATAACAGCACTGATTGGGCTGAGTAGACGGCCTACGCTGGCTGCGTTTTGCATGCCAAGAAGGATTGTTGTAGCATTACCGCCAAGGTCAGCTGCAAAACTTGGAACTAGTGGAGCAAAGGCAAACATAGACGCAACGCCAGAGCCCATTACTATGCTGAGACCCATGATGATACCAGACACGATAACGCCTACTGCGTCAGCGGAGATCGCAAGGCCTTGGATACCGGCAACGAATTCTTTTACGATGCCTAAAGAAGTCAAACCGAAAGCAAATGTTTCACCAGCAACGATCAATGTTACAGTGTTTGCAAATTGGTCGCCCATGCCTTTGAAGAAGGTTTGGATGCTAGCCGCCATTTTGCGGAAGTCGCGATGACGAATGAGCTCACAGCCCATAGCGATGAACAAGCTGAGGAACATCGCAAGGTTTACGTTCATTTTAACGCCTTTAATACCGTATTCGCTGAAGCCAAGGATGAAGATCAATGGCAATAATGGCAAGAAGATATACGCCAATGGACCAACTTCAAGCTCATCCGTTTTATGCTCTTCTACATATTCTGCAGGGATGTGACCAGATTTTTTATCCATGTATTTTTGCCAGATGAAGTGAGCAATAGCTGCCATCAGGCCGCAGATAATATAGACTTTCAACTGGTAACCAACGAAGTACTCGTGGATAGGCATGTTTACTGTTTTGGATACGAGTAATGTCGTTGCAGAGGCAGGACCGATGTCGAGCAAGTGACCTGTAGCAACAGCCGCCGCAGCACCGACAGGGCTAACGCCTAAGCGCACAAGGATTGGGAAGATTGTCACCATCATGAGCATCGCAAGGCCGGAAGCACTTGGGATTACTAAAGACATAAACATATTGAGGATAAATGTAAGCGCCATTACTAGGTATGCAGATTTCATTTTGCCAAGCGGTTTAATAGCTGTTACAACGAGACGAGAGCTGGCACCGATGTGGTCCATATACTTGGCAAAACCAGTACAAGTCATGATCATGAGACCAAGATTTGCCGCATCTTTGGCAGTGGTAATGTTAATGAATTCAAATGCATCAAAGAAAAGAACCCCTGTGGACTTCTTCGCTTCTACGAAAGATGTTGTGTAGCCTAACAAGTACGCTGCGAACATCATAATAAGACCGCCTAACAACAACACGGTTTGCGCTTTAAACTTCTTAATAACCAGCGTCCCCGTAATGGCGATGACCAATAAACAAACTAACAAATTCATACATGTTCCCTCCATTTACAACACAATACTTAGAAGTTTTTCTTCGCTTGTTTGAAATCCTCTTTGATTTTTTCTAACAAGCCTGGTGTTTCAAGGATTTCCTCAACAGATAAAGCAATGCCCTTCGCGCCATACATGATAGCGTCTTCAGCAAGCTGGCTTTTACCATTGTCTAACCATTCCTGAGAATGACTCGTTACGCCCTTGCCTACGAATTTCACGCGCAAACAAGCGCCTGGCACGCGGAACGTCACGCTAGAGAAATCGGTGGATCCCGTCACCTTGCGAGGCTCAGAAATCTCTGGGGCCCCTACTTTTTCTGCATTTTTTAAAAGTATATCGTTCAAGGTTTGTACATTGACTTTGTTGTCGTACGCCTTAACCTCTTCCCATTCCATGGTAGCGCCCACCTGTAAAGCCGCCCCTTGAGCCACGTCTTTCACACGAGCCACAACCTCATCGAGACGAATGCGACTGGAAGAACGAATATACCATTGCGTGCACGCATAATCCGGAACGATGTTCGCCGCCTTGCCGCCATCAGTGATGATCCCGTGCATGCGAACCTCAGTCGGCACGTGCTCGCGCAAGTACTCCATGCCGTTAAAGAACAACAATACCGCATCAAGAGCGCTGATGCCCTTTTCTGGAGCAATCGCCGCGTGAGCAGACTTGCCATGGAACTTGATATTCACGAGATTTAGCGCCAAAGACTTGCCATCTACAGTCGTCGTATCGCTACCGTGCATCATGAAAGCAAGATCCAAATCGTCAAATACGCCTTCGCGAGCCATAACTAACTTGCCGCTAGCCGTTTCCTCTGCAGGCGTACCATACACAACTAGCGTACAAGGCGCTTGTAACGTACGTTTCAAAGCTATGGCCGCCGTACAGATAGATGGACCTTGTAAATTGTGACCACACGCATGGCCCAAGCCTTCAAGAGCATCGTACTCGCAAAGCAAACCGATCTTAGGGCCCCCACCGTTTACGTTGTACACCGCTCTAAAGGCAGTCTTAAGACCACTCACCTCACGGTCTACGGTGAAACCTTCCTTCTCCAATAAATTCGTCAACAACTCATGGGCTTGGAACTCTTCGTTCCCCAGCTCAGGATGATCGAAAATGAAATCGTTCAACTCCTTCATGGATTGTCTTAATGATTCAATCTCTTGTAAAAGCTGGCTCATTTCTACCTCCAACATACACACTATAAAACCTAACTATAACTACAGATATAAGTCTAAAGGACTTCTATTTAATTAGATAACACGGCTAATCTGTATAACTGATTACATAACACATCTAGCATGTATAACTGGTATATACAAAGTTATCTTAAATACATAAATCGTTCCATATAATGGAATGCTATTCCATATAATGGGTAAAAATAAAATTATAAGGTCGCTCCCATTTGTTTAGAAATGGTTTGACCTAATGCCAACATGACAGATAGATACTCGTTGACGCGCTCTTCTGTGTAGTCCCCTATGGGACCAGAGATGGTCATCACCGCCTCTAGCTTATTGCCAAAGGAGAAGATAGGCACTGCCATCGATGCCGCATCAGGCACGCGATTGCCTCGTGTTACTACATACCCATCATGACGAATTTGGGCGCTTTCACTAGCACTCATATCAGCATCCTTGAAGCCCCCTAGATAGGCCCCAAAAATCTTGCCCGCTGCCCCTTTAAAGATAGGGTACACCGTACCGATCTTGATGTCGTTACGCAAGGGCTTGTCCGCCGCAACGCGCTCGATACAGATGCGATAATCGCCCTGCGCCAAGAACAAATTCACGGACTGCTGCAACTGATTGCGGATAGCCACCATGTATGGCTGCGCAATGGCACGCACATCCAAAGACGTAAGGAAGGACTTAGCCATAGGCAAAACGCCCCAAGACAACTGATACTTCTTGTCCCGATTGAACTCAACCCAATGATGCGTCTCAAAGGTCTTGAGCAACCGATGGACCGTCGTCTTCGGCAACGCCGTTGCATTCGCCAACTCAGTCACACCAAGCGGGCCCGCCTCTAACAACCTAAGTATCTCAATACCACGCTCTATTGATTGAACCATATTCATTTCCAAAGAAACATACTAGCACATTGTGGGCTAATACATTTCACTATTCTATTAAAACTAATAACAATATACATAACTTGTTTGATTGTACATAATACCTCTGAATGATATACTGTGCAATTAACTCATTGTAAACATAACAATAACACATTCATGAAGAATTTAAAAATAACTAAGATTCATAGATAAAGCGAGTAACTAATCAGAATTGATCAATCACTCGCTATATGAATAGTAAATATACAATTTTCTGAAAACACTAACTATAACAGTCTAATAAACTTAAAGCTATTTATCTATAGTTTCAAGGTTGTACATCTAGTACGCTTATAGTTATTCACCAAGCAAACGTTCTACTAAGTCCAGCCAGATAGACACGCCATTTTCTAAAGCACTTGTATCAAAGCTCATATCAGGATGGTGTAAACCTGGTCGCAAGTTACAACCAAGCCCAAAGAATCCTGCTTTTAAGCTTGGCTTTTCAACGGTATAAAAGAAGAAATCTTCACCACCTGGCGTATAAATAGGTTCAACACAGTTACTTTCACCAAGAACAGCCGAAATAGATTCGGCCAATAAAGCCGTAGCTTCATCATGTAACTCTGCCGCAGGAATACGGAACGAGTCTCGAATTTCAACAGTAGCACCAATAGAAGCAGCGGCCCCTTCAATAGCAGGTAAAAATTTGGCGCAAAGCTCATCCATTGTTTTATTATATTGAGCACGTAAATCCCATGTAACAACGGCTTCCGCTGGAATCGCATTGGTTACACCAGAATCACAAAGGAATCGTGTCGCCTTAACACTATAATTATCTGTTGGCTTCAAATGAATTGCGTTGACTGCATTAACCGCTTGAACTGCAGCATCCAAAGCATTGATTCCTAAATGTGGCCGCGCACCATGAGCTGGCTTGCCATGGAAAGCAATGACCATACGGCAAGACGATGCATAGTGAATAGCTGGACTAGCCTGTCCATTTTCGGCCTCTTCAAATGGACGTACATGTGCACCAAAGATATATTCTACATCATCAATGGCACCACCTTTAATCATACTAGTCGCACCAGAACCAAGCTCCTCAGCTGGTTGGAATAAGATCTTTAACTTACCACGTTTTACCAATTGCTGTTCTTTAATAATTTGCGCTGCAGCCAATAGCATAGACATATGAGCATCATGCCCACAAGTATGACGAGATACATGCTGACCATCAATGATATGACCGAGTGCATCCATGTCGGCACGAAGTGCCACTACAGGACCAGGATTTCCACTATCATAAATGCCAATAATACCTGTCTCTTCACCTACATTGCGTGTTACATCATATCCATAACTTTCCAACTTTTCTGCTAAAAATGCAGAAGTTTTAAACTCTTGAAAGCCTTCTTCAGGAATTGTATGTAAATAATTATAGAAATCTAATACTTCACTCATCGCTAATACCTCGTTCTATAGAATACTTCCTAATACATTAATTATACTACACAAATATCTGCTTTCAACTCGGTTATAATAAAAACTTTTAATGATATATATAACTTTTGTGAATAATACTCTTGCATGACATATTATTTCTACTATATACTTATAGTCATATAACTCTAAGTATTTTATGTAGGAGGTTGAAAATCATGAGTGACCCTAACAATGAGAAAAACTATACTCAATTCACCAAGAAAGTAACTATCGGTTGCTATATCGCATTAGCTGTAGCAATCCTATTCTTCTCAGGATTACTTAACAATGTGGAAGGCTTTAAATGGCTCTCTGCATTAGACTTTGCGACTATTTCTGGTAAATTTGGTACCATGGCCCATCCTGCAAAAAACACCTTTATCGGTGAAGGTGGTGTCAGCGCTCGTGCAGGATTCCTCTTTGCCTTGAGCTTAGCTCCAACAGTTATGTTGGCCTTAGGTGTGCTTGAAATCTTAGAGCACTATGGTGCAATCCGTGCAGCCCATAAATTAATGACACCATTATTGAAACCTATCTTAGGTATCCCTGGATTAACTGGCCTTGCAATGATTACTGACTTACAAAGTACAGATGCAGGTGCAGCGATCACCAAAGACCTTTACGACAACAATCTAGTTAACCGCAAAGAATTAACAATCATGACAGCATGGCAATATAGCGGTGCAGGTATGATTAACAACTACGTAGCTATTGGATCTGCTATATTTGCGTACTTAACAGTACCTATCATCCTTCCACTAATCGTAGTATTTGTTATGAAGTTCTTCGGTGGCGTAGTATGCCGAATTGCGCTTAATACAATCTTCAAGGGGGATTTCAAAGATGAGCAACAATAAAGAAACGAACAATCCATTTGATATATTTATTCGTGGTGCACGAAAAGGCTTTACATTAGCCACACAAAACTTATTACCTAATGTATTGATGGCATACACACTTGCCGAGCTGTTACGTATCTTAGGTATCATGGCATTTTTAGGTAACCTATTTTCCCCTGCAATGGCACTATTTGGTCTTCCAGGTGAAAGTGTAACCATCTTGTTAACAGCTTGGTTATCCTACTCTGCTGGTATCGGTGTTGCAGTTAACTTACTATCCAACAATACACTAGATATGACACAAGTGACTATTCTGGCTCCAGCACTTCTCTTGATGGGCTCCCAAATTCAATATATGGGCCGTCTCTTAGGTGTAGTTGAAGTACCTAAAAAATACTGGCCAATGCTTATGGGTATCAGTATTCTAAACGCATTAATTTCCATGGTTATTATGAAAGCATTTGTGTAATACATTAGCAATACTAAATAATATAAATCAAATACAATAACATTATAAACTAAAAGGCAGTACTACCATAAAACAGGATAGTACTGCCTTCTTTCCTTTAACTATATGATTAATGAATATAAAACAAAGCTTGTATGGTTTCGAAAACTCAGTGCAATACAAAAGCTCTAACAGATCTAATACTGCTTTCAATTTGTAGTATTGCTTTAATTTCCTTATTTATCTATATTTGACGATGAACAAAACCCCCGCTATAATATAAAAAGATAGCTAGACGAGTGGATACGTCAGGCTCATCTCGAAATCTATAAAGTCTTAGGAAATGGCCTTTCAGTTATCGAATTATCAAAGATAACGAAGGGCTATTTGTCTTTTCCTAGACAAATAAGCGCTATTAACCCCGCAAAGGCAATGACTACAGTCATCACCTGTAACAGGAGCATAATGATTTCATAATCACTCATAGGCTTACCCCTCCCTTCGATGACGAAGAGAGGCCCAACCTCGTCTAACTATCCTATGCTAATTATATGCAAAACAAATATACGATACAATAAGCATCATATTATAGAGATTTATAGATAAAACCTCTACCTTAAGAGATCTAAGGTAGAGGTTTTTTTCTTCTTTATTAATTGTTAATTACTAGCTTCAAATTAGTGAATAATCCAGATTGCAATTGAACTTGCAATGAACATAACGATGACAGGTACGCTTGTACGTTTTACGAGGTCAAAGCTGGAGATATTTGCGATACCAGCTACGGTATGTATTGGAGCTACCCTCAAGCAAAAATAAAAAGTAGGAAACAGCTTCAGCCTCATCTTCAAAATAACGTTGTTCGTATACTTTATTACGTTCTGTCCAGTATACAGAAAGTCTATTGGAAACTAGCTCTATAACAATAGTTCCAGGTGTAATGACGGTTCCTTCACTATCAATGTGATATGAACTTTTAGGTACACCTATGTGGTGTAAAAATTCTTTGAGCTCTTCAATATTCATACAAACTCCCTGAACTATTCACTTCTTTTTGTCAAAAGAAAATATAATCTTCCTCTTCAGCACCAATATGTCACTACCAATATTTATTTTAGATGTCCAAGTATCATCGCCCCGCCCATTCTAGTGAACATATTAGGTCGATGATAGTGAAAGTCCGTATCCAATTGTATTTGTAGGATTTCTTCATATGACTCGGTAAATATCGCTTCATAAGACGCTCTAGAAAATACTCCGCAGCTTTGTAATATACTCATATCACGTCGTAGCTCATAAAGGTTACCTTCTGGTGTTGCGTATAGTAGTGGTTTCCTATCCCTATCATCAACCAACAACTGTAATACATCGAGTACTAACTTTAAC
>OGGO01001050.1_pt1 | contig 17506 bp, 18 predicted proteins | sample 1571231 | NCBI WGS metagenome assembly OGGO01 (sample SAMEA2582036, study PRJEB24529) | metagenome | biome: Human gut stool | place: China | collected 2011 | reverse complement strand
ACTTTTTTTTAATATAACAAATAGGATGTGACAAAAATGCCTCTATATAATTATTTCGTCAAAATTATTCTTTACATAGTGATTTATATTATAATTATCTTAAGATATATCTATTCATATAAGGAGGTATCTCTCATGAAAGAATCTACTAACCGTACCCTAATTACTAATCCAAAAAACATCATCTGTATCGGTTTAAACTATGCAGACCATATAGAGGAAACTAGTCTTGCTACACATGATTTTCCTGAAATCTTTATGAAAACATCTAATGCATTGGCGTCACATCAAGATATAATTCTTATTCAAGATGAAAACCTTCATTATGATTACGAAGGAGAGCTCGTCATCGTTATTGGTAAGGCGGGTAAAAATATATCTCGTGAACAAGCCAAAAACCATATATTAGGCTATACCATAGGTAATGATGTATCAGCTCGAACCTTACAATTTAGAGGCTCTCAATGGATTCTAGGTAAATCCCTAGATAACTTTGCCCCTATCGGTCCTGTTATCGTATCACCTGATGATTTTAATTTTGAAAATGCTACCATTACCACAACAGTCAATGGTGAAGTGCGTCAACAAGCTAAATTAGAACAAATGCTATTTAAACCAGATGCAATCATAGAGTTTGTATCTCAGTATATTACACTACAAGAAGGTGATATTATCTTTACCGGTACACCAAGTGGTGTTGTACTCGGTAAAAACGAATCAAAATATGGATGGCTAACATCTGGTGATACTGTGTCAATTACAATTAGTGGTATTGGTACATTAGAAAATAAATTTATATAACTAACTTAAAATACAAAAAAGAGATTACTCTGGCGTATACAATCACCCAAGAGTAATCTCTTTTATATTGGCTCATTATTATATTAGTTCAATGTATAACATCAATACACATAGAGTTCTATTTATGTTTCGATTCAAGATCTAGCAAATATTTCTTACGTTCAATACCACCTGCATATCCGGTCAATTTACCATTACTGCCAATTACACGATGACATGGAATGATAATAGATATAGGATTATGTCCTACGGCACCTCCCACAGCTTGAGCAGACATTTTATCTTTACCTTGCTTTTCAGCTATTTGTTTACCAATATCTCCATAGGTTGTAGTTTCCCCATAAGGTATAGTTTGCAATACAGACCATACAGACTTACGGAATTCTGTTCCTTCTAATTGTATTGGTGGTGTAATAAATGGTTTTTGACCTTTAAAATATTGGTCTAGCCACATAATGGTCACTTCAAAGGGACCTGTTAGTTGTTCAATATATTCCGCATCATCATAAATTGGTGCATGTGCTTCATCTACAAAGAATAAGTCTGTTAAGTAGGTTAATGTACCAAGCATAATCATAGTTCCTAAGGGACTTTCATAGGTGTATTTATAATTCATAGTACATTAACCTCCTTATTAAACTAACAAATCATTCATAACCTTTTGTATATCATTATTAAATGATACAGTATTTTCATGAATTTCAAAAGGAGTATATTATTTATCCCAATAATTTGTTGTAGATGTCATAATCTATATCCTTAAACACATTAAATATCACTTGTATTTTACTATTTGTTTCTTTTAAATATGTTCGTACCGTATCTATAGCAATCTGTGCTGCTTCTTCATTAGGGAATCTAAACTCACCAGTAGAAATACAACAGAATGCAATGGACTGTAAGCTATAAGCATTGGCTAACTCTAAACAAGACCTGTAACATGAAGCCAATTGTTCTCGATCTATATCTGTAAGGGAATCATAAATAATAGGTCCTACCGTGTGAATAACATGTTTAGCTGGTAAATTAAAACCATAAGTCTTACGAGCAACACCTGTTTTTTCAGGCATATCCATGTATTCAATCATACGAGAACAAGCCATACGAAGCTCAATACCCGCAAAGGTGTGAATAGCATTATCAATACATCTATGATTTGGCGCAAAACACCCTAACAATTGATTGTTAGCCGCATTCACTATAGCATCCACTGAAAGGCGCGTAATATCGCCTTGCCATAAATAAATCTGAGGTGCACGTTTTTCCATATCATTAATGGTAACAATTCCTTTTTCACGAGCTAATTCATTTAAATACTCATCTTGTACCTTCATCCACTCTGCTGGCATAGATCCTGCAGGACGAATATTACATAGAGCTCTAAATAGAGTAAATTGATTCTCTTCATTCATAGGTATATCTATATGTTCTTTATACTTCTCTTTGTATTCTGCAACTAAGCCTTCAACCAAATAGCGTAACCGTTCTTGCTGTGTCATATGTAACTCCTTATGGTCTATAAAGACATTAACTTATTATATAACAAAAAACTGCTAGCACATATATATGCTAGCAGTAACTTTACTGTTTATAGTATATCAAACTTTATGGTCTTACAAAAGATTGACCACCATGATTTACTAAAATGTCGCCTTGTAACACTTTAGTAGTAACCCCTTGTAAACTACCTTGAATTTGGCTCATCATAAAACGATATCCTGGGCTATTCACATGTTTCGTAAGGGCTTCTTGGTCGCTATAAATTTGGATAACATACCAGTGATTTTTTGCATTTCTTTCACGGAGAACATAGCCTGCCTTATAGCCCGCATCATCACGTACGGCACGTTCAATGTCTAGTTGATATTGTTTTTGTACTGTATCAACTTCATTACCGTCTACTGTAAAATCTGTTAGGGTCACAACAGATTGACTGTCATTAATCAAAGATAACGCATTTGGTTTTTCAATCAATAACAAAGGCTGTACATCATACAATTTACGATTTGTTAGTTTAGAACCAACCTCGTTAATATAGTTTTGGAAATGCTCGGATTTGCGATGTGTTTCTAAGGCAGCCGTATCTTTATATACCTCCACTACGTATGATTCAGATGGATTACCTTTTACATGAGCCACATTCATAGATAATGTATTAGGTTCTTTCTCCATAGAGGATATTAAATTTTTAACGCCTTCTGCATTATATGCACCTTGTAATTCAGTCGGTACTTGATAACGATATAATCCTACGATAGGCGCTGTGTCTACCTTCTCTTGTCTATCAAAGGTAAACGCAGCAAACGATGTGCTAACACCTAATACGGCTATAGCTGATGTTAGTAAAATACGTTTTATAAAGCGCTTATTCATTACTGACTCCTTTACATATATCTTGATAATTTTTCAGCCCACAAACCAATGCGTTTATAAGTTAAAAGTTCACATACTTTTGATGTAAAATGGCCAAATCTACGATAAAAGAAATTAAAGGTTAAATAGGCTGGTATCGTTCCGATAGTCTTAGGCATACGACGGAATATATTTCTTATGGAATATAACTCTTGATATATCCAAAGATACCCTTCTTCTAATTCTTTTTTAGACATACCAAGTGGCGTTACAACTACGTGAGACGTATTGTATTTAGATAAATCATAATCAAAAATTCTATTCTGAGCTTCCATTCTCTTGTAGAATTCAGTCCCCGGATACGGTGTAACAATATGTGATGTAATAGTATCAATTTTCTGGCTAATAATCCAATCTAATGTATTTTTAAATGTCTCTGGCGTGTCTCCATCTAGACCAAATACAAAGCTAGCATTAACCATGATGCCACGCTTATGTAATTCACTAATAAGTCTTTCAAACTCTTCACGATTGTTTTGCATCTTATGAACACTAGATAAAGACTGAGGACTGATACTTTCAAAACCAATAAATAAACTCTGACAACCAGTCTCTTTCATCAAATCCATTAATTCAGGGTATTGTCCTATTTTCATAGTAACCGCTGCATTCCAGTTTAATTTTAAAGGTTTAATACGCTCTAAAAACTGTTTAGTCCAAGAAATATTACCAATAAAATTATCATCAATAAACATAATATGCTTTGTGCCTAAACTTTTAATATCTGCTAATACATCATCTATATTACGATTTATATATTGATGAGTTCCAGAACTATTATAGCAAAAATCGCATTTATGAGGGCAACTGCGGCTTGTAGAAACAACGTTATACCATAAATAATCAGTCTTATCTATCATGTCATATGCAGGTGCTACGATATCATCCCCAGATGTTAAGGGCGCAGATACATATGCAGATTGCAATCTGTTATATTTCATGTCCTCAATAATTTGAGGCCATGTATTTTCTGCAAAACCAATGCATAAACTATCAAATGCATCCTTAGGCACAGAACTAGAAGCTGTTGTAATATGTATACCACCAGCAATAACTTTAACACCTTTTTGTCTATATATAGATGCAATTTCAATGGCTCTCGGTAAAACGTCTACTGTGACTGCTATGCCTACCAAGTCAGGCACATCATCAAAATCAATGGGTCTAATATTTTCATTTTCAATTGTAACTTCACAATCATGTCGAATAATATTAGCCACCGTCAACAAACCTAAATGAGGGGACATGCGTATTTTTAAATCTGTATCCATAGGACGTTTTAACATACGCGGTTGAATCAATTTAACTTTCATGTAAAACCTCTTATGTTACATCTATATTGTTATATATTCAATTATTGTACCATGCTCCTCTATAAGCTTAACAAGGTCTTTTCCTTGTAACCACACGGTCGCATCATTTTGATTTGGATGGATACCAATGAGATTCTCCTTATAATCCGCATCAATATAATAATGTACCTTACACTCTTCATCGTGAAGCAAGCAGAATGGAGATACGTGACCTGGTTTAATCTTCAAAATATCCCATAGCTCTTCTTCAGAACCAAAGGAAATCTTTTTAAGATTGTGGTCCTTACGGAATTGTTTTAAATCCACACGCTTTGAACCACGAACGGTAATTAAATAGTAATGCTCTCGCTTATGGTCTCGAATAAATAGATTCTTCGCATCCCATTCTGGATATGGCAGTTCTACATCTGGTTTATCGTCCATACTAAATAGCGGTGCATGATCCGTAATTTCAAAATTGATATGATGGTCACGTAGGCAATCATATACGCCTTGTTTATCTAACATGTAATACCTCTAATACATAGTATATTCTTAGTGAAAGTAGCCCTTATACACTACATTGCTACGCTTATTCTGGAACCTTATAGGTCCCATCAAATACAAATAACTCTGGATGTTCATGTACGAATGTATCTTCATAGATTCCATCATATTCATATACTACATCATCTTTTTTATCAAGGAAATCGAACAGTTCATCCTCATTTTCCCAATCTTTTAAAATGGTCCATCGTTCTTCCCTATCAAATGGAACAGAACCGCCAAAGTAATCGATTACGGATTGTAAATTATCTGCTAGTATATCCATTTTGAAGAGGCGTAACCCCTCAAGAGCATCTTCCCATACAATGCCTGTAGAGTTATAGAAGAACTGATGATGCCCACCATTATTAACCTCAGCGAAATACCAGCATATAGCATTAAGATAGCGTTGCTCTAAGGTAAAAGGTTTTGCGGATTCTATATAATCATCATAAGATCCATATATATTGATAGTCCAATACATAGGCTCATTAATGGTCCACATATCATCTGTTGCTTGTATCTCTTCGACAGTAATTGTCCGATGACGAGGTACACCTTTACGTTTCTTCTTTTTCTCTGCTACGTATTCATTATAGGCTGCACATAATTCAGGATAGTCAGCTTCACATGTTTCAAAATCTATTCCCAAACAGCACATATCAATGACTTCAAAGCAGTACGATTTTATATCATCAAGTTTAGCTTCCGTAGCTAAACGTACACCTTTATCTACTAATCTTAGCATCTGTTGCATAGTATTCGATGTGTACCCGTCACTATTATCCAAGACAAGGGCTCCATACGCATAGGCACAGCGATAATACCACACCGCATCACGATACTCTTCATCAATAGATTCTAATACCTTAATAGCCTCTTTTTCATTGCTATTATTGTTATAAGCTCTACCAAGCTCACCTAATAGAGGTACGGATAAATTTTCTATGCCCACATCAGTTAATATATTAATAATAGTTTCTACATCCCCAGAATTATTAAGCTCTTTAATGGTTTGTAATTGCTCCGCATCAGAAAATGCTTTGAATTGTTCAACCGTTAATTCCATTATGTCACATCCTGTCATATTTCATATATAGTCTTAAAATAAACATTATCTAGAAGCTAGCTACCACAAACAATATAGAATACAGGTATACCGTCTTCGTTATCTATGAGACCATATCCTTCACATTCATGGCCTTCGTATTCAATACCTTCAAAGAATACATGATCGCCCAATTCTTTATTGGCCATCAAATTGTGCAATTTAAAGAGTAATTCTTCTCTAGTAAAATATGTACCATTATCCGCAACAAGATGAGCCATAATTTCTACCTGCCACATGCCATCTTCTTTATCTTCTTCGAATAACTCTTCATCGGTAACACGTTCATTATCAAAAAGTTGGTCTAAACTTTCAATCCAAGCTTCATAGGTTACTAGAATTTCAGGTTCTTCTAATCTATCATCGTCATCTGCCTCATCATCTGAATATTTCTTTATATTTTCATTGTATTCTTTGGCAAACTCTTCTCTGCTATATGTTTGCTTATTAAAAGTCCAATGTACTACATCATATGTAGGATAGTTATCTTCTTCGTATTCATTAGCGTCTTCAATATGGTTATCTTCTGTAATCTCTTTACTATTTTTATTATCAAAGAGATTCTTAATGGTTTCAAATATCACAGGATAATCCTCCTTGTATTCTTTTGGCTTGATTTGAGTTAATAGGTATTTTACAACTTCACAACACCAACCAAGTTGTTTATCTAAATGGGCTTCTTTCGTCATTTTCATGGCCGTCTCTATTAACTGTAATGCTTTTTGTACATGTTCAGATTCGTAACTTTCACCAAAAGCTACCGTTGCATGAGCATAGCTACAACGATAATACCAAGACCAATCACGATGTTCCTCATCGATACGTTCAAATAAATCAATAGCCTCTGCTGCGCGGCCATTATTGTTATACATACGTCCTAAGGTGCTTAATAGTATAGGAGACAAATTATCGATGCCCATATTATTTAACAGTTCCATCGCACGCTTGATATCGATGCCCTCTTGTTCATTAAGGAGCTTAACCTTTTCTGTATCACTTAATTCTTGAAACTCTTCATCCGTAATTTCTTCTATACTGAAATATAAGTTCTTAATAAAGTCACCAAAGTTATCTGCTAACGGAGTAATTGAGTAATCACATTCTTGGTCTATACGGACTACCTTAGGTTCACCGGTTGGACCGCACTCACGATAATCAAGGAAAATCATGTCGTGACCACCGGAAATTGTATCGGCTACAACGATACCGATAGGGGGATATTTTACTTTTGAAATCCAAAACTCATTACCCATCTCACCTAAAAGAGAGTATTTTTTATCTCTATCGATGCCATATATTCCTGTTATATATACACAATCGTCATCATCGTTAATAAAACAATTTTTCTTTACTACACCACCATTATGATATTTAAGTAATTCAATAAATGCTGCAGGCAATGTATAGCCTAGTTCAGCTTCAGCATTCTTAATATCCTCATCGGTAACCTCTATACCTATATAGGACTCAAATGCATAATCGGTGTCTTTCCAAAATCCAGTCCAATTGAAATCTTTTAGATGACTCATAATACTCTCTCCTAAACAAATAGATATAATCTAACCACATTTTATTTGATCAATGGAATATTTTTTTATTAAAGCTTTCACCTCACGCCGTATCAAAATAGTATCTATAATATAGGAAAAAATGATATAAGGAGATACGTTAATAATCCCGACAGGGGCCAATATAAGGGCTGCCCACAATAAATTCAGTGAATACGCATACCACTTAAAATCAACGGTATTTAAAAATGGTATAACATAGTCAATAACTCTTACTTCCCATTGCATTAATGGGTTCAATTCCTCACTTGTGCCTAATAGCCAAGTGAAAGTAAGGGCAAATATCAAACCATATACTATGCCAACAGGAATTAATACCTTCGCTCTCTTTTTTAATAAATTACGGCAAATCTCATCTTCTTCCTCTGGTGTTACATTGTATACCATATTACATTGAATCTTAATCCGTCTAAATCGATAGCGAATATACTTATACAAAAGGTTATTCGGTGTATATAACATAATAGACTCCGCATGCTATTGGTAGTAACTAAATCATTAGAGAATATATTATCCATCTATGGCAAAGTAATGTAAATCTTTGAATTCATTATCCCAAAATGTAAAGGAAAAGATGTGCGTATCATCAAAGGTTTGCTCACAATAGGTCACAGCATCTCGCTCTGGTTCAATAATAGGCATACCTATCCGTGTTTTAACTTCATCAATAGTGACATCGCCATACCAATCTTGGATTTCGTTATGAATGAAAGTAACAATAGAATCTATATTCTTATGATAATTAGTAGCTAATAATTTAGCAGCATCTACATTAGCATCCGTTGGCTTCTCATCCCAACAAAATTGTATGCCTTCATAGGACCAGGTATATTGCTTTAACAGTTCATCATATTTTACATCATTAGTCATTTTCGGAACCCTTTACATAACTTTCCATCTTCGGTCTAAGATCTAATACTATGTCCCAACTATCTAATGCTGGAACCTTTTGATGTACAATAAAGTCTTCTATGATCTGTAATACCTCTTGAGGTCCTAGCTCATTTTTACCGTATATAATAGCACCCTGCTCACCATCATTAGTAACACTTATCTCAATATGTAATAAATCGGTATCTTGATCGCTACAAACCTGTACAAAATTATATAATTTATTATCTATGGAGATTGTCTTTGATGGAGAAATAACTACAAAGTCTTGCTCTTGATCCTCAATAGCATAGAGATTTTGCTCAACCTCATTCAGTGTAATGCCTTCATATTTATAGGTGCCTACATCAATGGACCAATCCGTATATGTTTTCTCAAATGTATCTGTCATATGTATTGCCTCTCCTTTACGATATACATTAAAATAAGGTTTCTAATTGACCTGACATATCCGCCATAAATTCATCAAATTTACAGAGCTCTCGTAGTTCTTGATGTTCTATATCATAGCAAGCAATCTTTTTAGACTTAGGGTCCCAAACAATTTGATAATCGTTGTACTCACCTAGCTCTTTAGATAAACGTAATAGATTACGGCGACCTAATTTAAAAGGAATCGTATCGATGAGCGGCAAGAATTCTATAGATATAAAATCAGAGTCTGGTAATTCAAAATAGAGAGTATCTCCCTCTAAAAATGATACTAGTCCCTTTGGTAGTTTAAACGGTTTTAATTGATCCATTTTATTCTGTTTATCATGGTACTCAGCAGGCTCTAAATTTTTAAAATACTCAGCCATTTCCATATCGCCTTTTTCAATAGCAATACTATAGGGACGCATACCATCCTTTTCCGTAATGGTTACATCAGCACCATGTTCTACCAAATATTTACACATCTGTAAATCCACATAACGAGCTGCTACGCACAATGGGGTTGGCTTAAAGGGATATACAGAATCAGGCTTATTGTAGTTAATATCTACACCATTACGAATAAAGAAATCTAAAACCTCATAATTTTTATCTGTAATAGCATTTCTGAAAGCTTTACCACCATATTTCTGTACTGTATGGCCTAAATCATGAATGAGTTGTAAGTTCTCATATTTCTTGCCATATAAGGCAGCTTGAAAGGCATCTACGTTCACACAGTTCAAAGCATGAATGTTAGCACCATGAGCCACAACATAGTCTATAATCTCTTGATTACCATACCGTACAGCTAATAAGAAACTTGGATTCTCTTCATCATTTAGATCCGCGCCATGCTCAACTAGCCACTGAACACTTGGCAAACAGTTCATCACTAACGCTAATTGTAGAGGTGAATACTCACTATATTTACCAATTTGTATAGGTTCATCTATATCCCAACCACTATTTAATGTGCTTTCAAGAACAGTTATATTTCCATTTATAATATCTGTCACTAACTTCGGTACAGATTCAAAAGTACCTAAATCCTTAAGATGTATCATATGTGTCTCTCCCTTATAATACGACCTTATATGTATACTGATAATTCATAGTTTAATTATACTAAATTTATTGTAACTTTTGATATAGAAAAAGCCTCTTACAAAAGTAAGAGACCTTTCAACAAATTTTCAGTTAAATGGAACGCCATTATGACATAGGTTTCTTTATTATACGTATATATAAGTCATCATTATTGAATCAAGAATTATATAGTAGGCATATACTTTTCTTCAAAGGACGTCAATATGCCTAGCAATTTAGTATCTAAAAACGACAGAGCCTGTTTTCTAATATCCGTTGGAATACCATAATATGCCTGTGCTACACCGCCACAAATAGCAGCAACAGTATCACTGTCACCACCTATTGAGATGGCATTGCAAATAGCATCTTCAAAATCAGTGGATTCAAAGAAGGCTTGCAATGCTTGTGGCACGGTTCCTTGACAACTTTCATTAAACCTATAGGTATCTCTGATTTCATCCAACGCGAAATCCATGGTGTAATAATGCTGATTAATGTACTCTCTGATTTCGAGTATATCTTTGCCAGTTCTAGCTAGATATATGGCAACTGCTGTCGCCTCCGCCCCTTTCATACCTTCTGGATGATTATGAGTGACCTCAGTAACTAATGTAGATAGAAGCTTCGCTTCATCCAAACTATGTGCTGCAAATCCAGCAGCACTAACTCGCATGGCAGAACCATTACCATAGCTATTATATGGCTTAGGATTCTCTGCGAAGATCCATCTATAGAACCGATCACCATATCCATAGCCGGGATAACATCTACCAATCGTTTGCATGCATTCCACTGCATTCTTCGAAAGATCGCTGTAATCCGGTTGACTCATAAGAATTGACTTTGCTATGGCAAGTGTCATGATACTATCATCAGTTAACACACATTGATCTGTAAAGAAATCAAAGTCCTTATGTCTATAATTATTAAATTCAAATCGTGAACCGACTATATCGCCAATGATTGCTCCTAACATGTTAATCCCTCCCTGAATTTCTTGAATTTATAAGTTAAGCATAATAATCTTATAAAGGAAACACATATAATTCATAATCTGTTGCCCCCGTGTCCTCATAGTACATTGGCAAGGTATGTAGGTACTTGAAACCCATGCTAGAATATAACCTTTCAGCAGGAACATTTCCCTTAAGAACATCTAGTCGTATCGCTTTTTGATAATTCTGTTTTGCATTCCATCTATAAGGGAATGATAGAATAATCTTACATCTTCAAACTATTCAATTCGTACTTAGTCTATGATCATAATTTTATCCCGTTTTCCTATTAACTATTTTTTTATTGTATTAACTACATACATAAATGTTCCGCCGTTTCTATCATCAATTTTAGAGTATTCTCTCCACTGTATTGGATATACAGCAGTTAATATAATTGGGCTCTCATTTCCTTTCTTAGTACCCATATTCGTATTAGGTAACCAGTCTAGTACACCAGTTTTTACGGCTCCATTCTCTATGGAAAAAGCTTTATATGAACAATTAGCTTTCATAGGAGGCTTAAGATAAGTCATTTCACTTGTTATTTTTATCGTATATCCTTCAATAAATTTATTCGCCTTATCTCTAAACTCCTCTATACGCATAATATCCTTTAAGTAATTATAACATCCTAAATCTTTTGCACCTTGTTCTTTTAAAGAATATACCTCATCACCTATTCTTACCTTATAAGCTTTTGTTGTATATTTCAATTCAATTGGTATCCATTTACCATCTAAAATGACAAGAATATCTAAATGTAAATTAGGATTAAATTCAGGAACAAATTCTAATCGTATATCACAATTCGGATACATTGTTTTGATTAACCAAGCCAAACTAAACTGAAAGTCAGCCTCAGAGTAAAATATAGGCCGCCATTGGCTCAAATGATTCATTACTTTATGAATATCTAATATTAATCCCATAATACAATCCTATTCCAGCACCAAATAATATTTAGTTTAATTATATTACATTTATAAGTATAAATATGTACCTCGTTAATCACTATTTTGATTAATAAAAAATTGAAAGTCTTCTTTTTTTATTAAAGATAAATCTAAATCACTAGGACTATCTAAATTAATCACTCTTCTTGCATGATTCATAACTAAATCATCATACAAATTTCTAACTAATCTACCATTAGCAAAATTCTCTTTCTTAGACTCACTTTCTCTCTCAAAATATAAGTGGATTATTTTCTTTGCTTCTTCATCCAATTTATAATCATTACGTTTACACATTGAGAGCAAAATTTCATCAAGTTCATTAGGAGTATAATCATCAAATTCTATAAATGTATTAAATCTTGACTTCAACCCTGGATTTGAATCAAAAAAACTATTCATAGGTTCCGTATATCCTGCAACAATAACTACTAAATCATCTCTGTAGTCTTCTAGTGCTTTTGTTAACTCAGTTAAGCATTCTTTCCCATAAGAATCTGATTGATCATTCTCTGTAATACTATAAGCTTCATCTATAAATAAAACGCCACCTTTAGCCTGCTCAACTAGTTTTTTCACTTTAAGAGCTGTTTGTCCCTGATATCCAGCAATTAAATCCGTTCTTGAAACTTCAATAAAATGTCCTTTTGAAAGAAGTCCGAGGCACTTATAAATTCTTCCTACAATACGAGCTACTGTTGTTTTACCTGTCCCCGGATTACCAGTAAAAGCTAAATGTAATGTGTTTTTAACTGAATACAAATTTTTCTTTTGACGTAATGTCTGCACCTTTTGATAAATGATCAAGTCTTGTACTTTGTTTTTTACTTTTTCTAATCCTACAAGTTCATTTAATTCATCTAATAACTCCTGAAGTGTCCTTTTATCATCAGGAGTTTTATGTAAACCGCAAATTTCTTGCAATGTTTTATGACCATAAAACTCAATTAACGTTTTTTTTACATTATGGGCCTTTCGTTTAATATCTAGAGAGTGATTAACATTGTCAACAATCTCTAAAATATTTTTCAAAATTTCTATTGTTGCAGCCTTACTATTTTCATTAACAATCTTATTCGCTAAATTTGTTATTAAACCATGTGCATCTATAGTATTATCTAATATAGTTGAATTTTTAATAAGTTCTTCACCATACTTACTCATCAAATCACCTTCATAATAAGTATCACTAATTCAATAATTACAAGTACTGCTAAACAACTACTCATCAAATATGTAAATTGAACTTTCTTCTTCAATGATTCTATTTTGACCTCATTCAACTGTACTGTATTTTCAAGCATTATCCTCATGTCATCTTTATTTTTTTGAATATCTGTAACAATTTCTGTAATTCGGTCATTACTTTCATCAATTTTCTTTGAATGTTTATTAACCTCCAGGAAAATATAATCAATATCACTAATATGTTCTATCGTTTTCAAAGGCTCAATAAATATTGATATTGATTTCACTGTATTAATTTGACAATCCAATAGATTAAGAATAGATTCTATTTTCTTTGTACAATCAGAAAGATTTTTAGAAATGATTGTTGTATTATTATCAACTATAATTATTTGTTTTTTTAATTCCTGAGACAACGCCTGATTTTGATTGCGTACTTCATTTAATTCATCATTATACTTATCTGATAATCTTCTATATTTTTGATTAATAGATACAATACCCTCATCTATTTTCTTTGACAGGTTAGATATATTATTAGATATTATCTTACTTTCATTCTGAATATGTTTACAGTTATTCCAGATTTTATCAATATCACCAAGATGTTCAAATCCTTCAAGTTTACTCTTAAAAACTTTCAAAACATTAACGATTTTCTCAATATTTTTAACACTCTTATCTATTTTGTTCTGTTGTAAATTTAATTTAGATTGTTGCTCTCTTAATTTCTCATTATGTTGACCTAATAACTCTTGCTGTTTTCTTACATCATTACTAGTTTTTTCAATGGCTTTAACATTTGCAACAATACAAGTAATATAATCCTTATCAAGTGCATCAAGCGCGTTGTACACTTCTCTGAACTCTTTAATTACATTATTACTTGTTGTATTAAGATCCATAAAAAGTTTTTGGATAACACCTAATCTATCATTCAATTCTTCACCAGTTACTTTATGATCAAACCAGTAAAAAAGCCCACCATCAACATCTACCTTATTAATTTTAAGTTCAGATTTAGTTACTTCTGAAAACTCCTTCAAACGGTTTTTAGCTAGCTCAAAATTATGTCTTTTAATAGAAACCTCGTTCATTACTTTTTACTCCTATTCTAATAAATTATCTAATTCGTCAGATATAGAATTAATTTTATTTATAGTCGCAATCTCTTCACTATCTATCAAAATATTATTTTTTCTATTTATATTTTCTTTATATGTAAAATCTTCCACAAAGTCTTCCATAATATTACTATAAGAATTCTTCATAATATTTGCTGCTTCTTGATGCCGTCCCATAATATTAGACTGAGCATTCCCTTTATCACGTTCTAGTAAAACTTCATTAACAATTCTTATTTGATGCTGTTTCTCAATAACAGCATTTCCTTTTTCTACTATAGCTGCTTGTGCATATGCTTTTTGTTTTTTTGCTATAAACTTGTCAATTAAATTAATAACAATAGCTCCCACCAAACCCGTTAACAGACTCGCTAAAAACATACCTATCACATTAGCTAAACTGCCTATTAATGGTAGCTCGACTTGCATTCCAGGTACTGTCAATAATAGTTTTTCAAATACCTCACCAAGTATAATAGCACCGCCTGCAACTAATCCGGCTGTAATTATCTTGCCAACTTGAGCCACCTTTATACTAAATGGCTTATCACGATTCTCTTTTGCTTTCAGGTATTTTATAGCATCTATTAAAGATGAAATGCCCACTTTTATTAAGCTACCTATTTTCTTAAATAACCTCACTATAGGACCAAAGATTTCTGTTACAATAGTCCCCAATACACTAGTTGCCCCTACATGTAAAACATTAGATATCTTATTAAAAAATGACTTAATCGACTGTTTTAGTTCCTTAATAAAATTACTAAAAGACATTATTTTACTCTTTAAAAACCGTATAAAACCATTCATAACCTCTTTTAATAGTGAAAATAAAGCAGCTATTGCCATTTGTTTCAAAGCATCCTTACCAGCCTTCTTTGCAGTTTCTGTAGCTACACCTTTCAATATTTCTTTATTTATGGCATTTCTCGCATTCTTATCATGCATTTTCATCTTTTTATCATCTGCATCTAGCTTATTTTGCAAACGCTTATTATTAATTTCTTTCGACTTTCTTTTTTCGATATCTGACATGTTAGATTCATCAATTTTCTTATTAGCACGTTCATTCTGTTTTATAAGGTCCCTCTCTCTGGATTTTCTGTTAGCAATATATGCATCAACACTTTTCTCTTTTTTACTTTTATTTAACGATTCATTAGTAGCCTTAAGATTCTCATCTTTATTAGCCAATTTTTTTGTACTTATTCCTGCTTGTCTTCTACGTGCATTTTCATATAATTCTTTTCTAGAAACCACATGATCTAAATTTGCCTTATCATTTCTATGAATATTTTTACCCGTATATTCATCTTGAAGTTTACCTAATTTTTGCTTTTCTTTCATAGCTTTATTAGCTTTTTTATATTTTGAATCTTTCATAATATCTTTTGCAATATCGTCATAAGATTCGCCTTGATGCTCTCTATCATACTTTTGATTTAAAGTTTCATTAGTCATATCTAATCCAATTTGATTACCAAATTGTGTCCAAATTTCATCAAGAATTACTTTACCCAAAGCATCCGGATTTCCAATCTTCTTTTTTTCTTCTTCTAAAAACTCCAACTCTAAAAACTCTTCACTAAGCTGATCATCTAACTTCTCTTCTAATTCATCCAAATCAAATGCTTCTATTATTTCATCAGTAGAAATATCATTAGAATTAAGGATTGCATTTCTATTTTCCATTTCCATCTCCCCATTATAATTCCAATATTATAACCCAATACATCACTTCATTTTATTTTCATATTATCACATAAATTAGATAAAACAAAGGACCTGTAATGGAATACAGTTTTACTACATTCTCACTACAAGTCCTTATTCTTAAATAATTATATTGTATCTTTTTTTATCTCTATATGCATAATTAGCCAAAGAATCATCTCCATTTATAAATTAATCAACTTGCTAACTCCCATTATTATCCTCCCGATAAAATATCTATTTAGTTTTACTTAGTCACAATATCAAATAGAGACTTATAGCTATCAACAACATCATAAACAACGTCTCCTTTACTGATTGCTTTAAAGTGTTCTCTTGCACAATGTATTTTGGATTCTTCAATCAAACGAATATGGGGACTACTTTTACTATATTATAAAACTATTATTTGATTATTTAAACGAAGTGTATTCTATTACAGCCGCTTTATTATATTAGGTCTAAATAAAAAATCAGATTTATTCAGTTCTAGAACAATACACTTAAATAAATATTATTTCTTATCGATAAACACTGCATCACCTCTATAAAGTGAATAAGAGTCATCCAAAACATACTTATTTGACGCATTTAATGCTGAAAACTGAATTACTGCATCTCCAACCTTAACTGCATCAGACTTAATATGAACTTCAAAAGGACTATTAGTATCAATCTTAGATAATTCAAATAATGATTGATAACCTACTGTTACCCACATACCAGGACCTTCATATTGATCATCGCCACGTACTGTTTCTATTGGATAATATGTATATCCATTTTGTACTATAGATATAACAACATTATTAGTATCATTATACATCTTACTTTCCGGCATATAAAGGAAAGATCTAACCTGTAATATATTAGTAGCATTTCTTGTTGAATAAGTACTTGCTACACCTCTAGCATCCTCCAATGCCGTATTTGCAAAAATTGCGAATGGAGTTTGAACATATACGATACCTTGCAATTCATTTCTTGGGAAAATTCCACCATAACGTCTTTTAATAAACTTTTTCTTAGCAGTAGATATCATTTTGATATTTTTATTTTCTACTAAAGACTGTCCATAAGATGTTGCTGATGCAATATCTTCATTTGTAATTTGGTGTTTCTCAATAACTTGAGGATTATAAGTACTAATATCTTCAGCAGATACTGCCATAACAGACATAGCTAAAATTGAAAATAAAATAATTTGTTTCTTAAAGTTCATCGTCTCACCTACAAAACATATACTTTTAAAAATAAGCTTTTCCATAAATTTTGGACATCTCTAATATGAGCCATTCTAATCCTCACTACATCGCTTTGCTTTTAGTGAGCAAAGCCGCTACCTCAGTGGTTCGGCGTTTCCAATCACACTTCGTCTTCGTCTCGTGTTCTTGGACGCCTATCAC
>OGGO01001031.1_pt1 | contig 17893 bp, 10 predicted proteins | sample 1571231 | NCBI WGS metagenome assembly OGGO01 (sample SAMEA2582036, study PRJEB24529) | metagenome | biome: Human gut stool | place: China | collected 2011 | reverse complement strand
AGGCCATCGACATGTCGTTATACAAAGGCTATAAGGTTGTTTATGCAGCCTATAACCCCGGTACACCGAAGGACGGCAAACAGGGAATGCAGCTGAAGATGGAGGGTACCCCCGAAACATTGAATGCCTATAAAGACCTCCCGGAGGATGCCACAGAAGTGACGGGCGACTTTAAGGGGACAGAGGGAAGTATAACCACTTTCACTTTACAAGCCAAGACTGCGGACGCTTCCATCAACATAAAGAGCGTTTCGCTCATCAAGCACGATGGGACGGAAGAAGAGATTCATTATGGCGGTGTTGCATGGGGATGCAAGCAGACCGGGGGCACCGTCTTGATTTCTCCGGCTCCCATGCCTTGTGAAATCACTTATACCGGCCAATGGGGAAGTTTGAAGCTGGCCTCTACAGACGGAAAAACCGCTACATTCGCCAAAGGCAGTGGGGAAGTGCAGGCATTTAAGATCTTGTTCTCCGAGCCGACAACGATAGATATGTGTGTCGAAGCCGACAACGACTCCAAAGGCATTGCATGGTTTAATATTCCCGTCGGTTCAACGGAGTTTGGATTTACAATCGATGAAACCACTGTGCCCGAAGATGTCGTGAACATTTACATCAAAGCCAGTAAGGCAGATGCCGTTTATCCTTCGACGGTGAAGTTTGCAAGCATTGAGTCGGTCATTACCTCTCCTACAGGTGTCGATGGCTTAAAGGCTCTCAAGAAGCCTGAACGCAAGACAGCCTACAATGTTGCCGGACAGCAGGTGGGCAAGTCGTATAAGGGCTTGGTCATCGTAGATGGCAAGAAATATGTCCGTAAATGATGTCGAACAAATAAGCATATAGAAACCAAAGGGGCGGTTCTGCCCGTTGTGCGCAGGACTCCCTCTTTCAAAAAACTACAATGAGAAAAATCTTTTGTTGTCTGATGATGCTCGCTGCTTTGTCACTCTCTGCCAAAAAGGGATTTGTGCAGGTGAAAGACGGTCATTTTGTGAGAGACGGTATACCTTATTATTATGTGGGCACCAATTTTTGGTATGGTGCCATTCTCGGTTCTGAGGGGCAGGGAGGCAACCGCGCCCGGCTGTGCAAAGAGCTCGACCGGATGAGGGCCATGGGAATAGACAATTTGAGGATACTTGTCGGTTCCGATGGCCAACGGGGCATAAAGACCAAGGTCGAGCCTACGTTGCAGGAGGCTCCGGGAGTCTATAACGATACGATTCTGGCCGGCCTCGACTATCTGCTCATGGAGATGGGGAAGCGGAGGATGGTGGCCGTGCTCTATCTCAACAATTCTTGGGAGTGGAGTGGGGGCTATGGCTATTATCTCGAACAGGCAGGCGAAGGCAAGGCTCCACGGCCGGATGAAGACGGCTATCCGGCCTTTATGAAGTTTGTGGCCCGCTATGCCACCTGTGAGAAGGCACACCAACTGTTCTATGACTACGTGCGTTTTATCTTGTCACGAACCAACCGCTACACGGGGCTGAAATACACCGACGATCCGGCCATCATGAGTTGGCAGATAGGAAACGAGCCCCGGGCTTTTTCGACAGAAGCATTGCCGGCCTTCGAGAAGTGGCTTGCCGAGGCTTCGGCCCTTATCCGCTCCCTTGACGCAAACCACCTTGTAAGCATCGGCAGTGAGGGTAGTTGGGGATGCGAAAACGACTATGGAGTGTATGAGCGCATCTGTGCTGACAAGAACATCGACTATTGCAACATCCACCTGTGGCCCTACAACTGGGGATGGGCACGGGCCGACCACTTGGTGGAAGACCTGGCCGTGAGTTGCCGGAACACCAAAGACTATATCGACCGCCATTTGGCGATATGTGCTCGGCTCAGCAAGCCGCTTGTGATGGAAGAGTTCGGCTATCCCCGCGACGGATTTTCGTTCTCCCTCTCTTCGACAACCGAAGGCCGCGACGGCTATTATAAGTATGTGTTCTCTCTCGTGGGCGACAATGCCGAGAAGGGCGGCTACTTTGCCGGCTGCAATTTCTGGGGATGGGGCGGCTTTGCAAAGCCCCGACATGAGCAGTGGGAAGTGGGCGATGATTATACCGGCGACCCCGCGCAGGAGGCACAGGGCCTCAACTCCGTGTTTGTCACGGACACGACAACCTTGCAGGTGGTGAAAGCGGAGGTGGAGAGAATGCGCCGTCTTGGGCAAAGCAAGCATAAAAGCCGGAGCCACTGGTAGGCTTGTGGAGCAGCGGAACCGTATCGGGAAGCTGACGGAAAGCCACGGATAACTCGTAAAATAAATCATTATAATATCTAATAGAAACAGCTATAAGTATGAATCACGACAGTTTTGATTTGAGGCACATGCCTTCCTTGGGTAAGGCAATGGTGCTATTGTTTATGTTGTTGCTTCCTCTGACGGCTTTTGCACAGGTCAAAGTGACCGGTACGGTCACGGATGGCAGTAGCGGAGAGCCAATCATCGGAGTGACAGTGAAAATTAAAGGGGGGGCTACGGGAGCCGTTACCGACCTTGACGGTAACTATTCCGTGAACGCCAACCCCGGACAGATATTGGAATTTTCGTATGTCGGTTATGCCACGCTCACAGCCAAAGTGCCCGCAAGCGGCCGTCTGGATGTGACCATGAGCGAAGATGCGCAGACGCTTAACGACATTGTCGTTGTGGGCTATGGTGTGATGAAGCGTTCCGACCTCACCGGTTCGGTGGCTTCGATCAATGAAGATGCCATCAAGCAGGGTGTCAACACTTCGCTTGAGCAGGCCATGCAAGGACGCATAGCCGGTGTGCAGGTGATGCAGAACTCCGGTGCACCGGGTGGTGGCATCTCCGTGCAGATTCGCGGTATCAACACCTTGAATGGCAACGAGCCGCTGTATGTTATCGACGGTATCGCCACGAGCGGCAACACTTCGGGTAGTTCGAGTGTGCTGGCCAGTATCAACCCTTCTGACATCACCTCCATTGAGGTGCTGAAAGACGCTTCGGCCACGGCCATCTACGGTTCGCGCGCTTCCAATGGTGTGGTGATGATCACCACCAAGCGGGGACAAGACGGTAAGGCCAAAATACAGTATGAGGGGTATATCGGCTGGCAGGCCCTCCCCAAGAAACTCAGTGTGATGAACCTGCCGCAGTATGCGGAGTTCTATAATGTGCGTGCGGCCATTCAAGGCTGGGGCACCCGCGAAGACTATAAAGACCCCTCGCTGCTCACCAACGGCACCGACTGGCAGGACGAACTCTTCCAGACGGCCTTCATGCAAAACCACTCGGTGAACATCAATGGCGGTAACAAGGACATGCACTACTCATTGAGTGGCGGCTATCTCGATCAAGACGGTGTGGGTATAGGCTCGGGCTTCACCCGCGCCAGCTTCCGTGCCAACTTTGACACCAACATCACCAACTGGTTGCAGGTGGGCTTCAACACGGCATACGCCAACACGAAGCAGCTCATCACCTTTACGGAGAACAACGTGATCAACACGGCACTCAACCAGTTTCCCGATGTTGCGCCGCGCAATCCGGACGGCACGTATGGCTTCCCGAAAATCAATGATACCGGTACTTATTACAGCAACCCCATCTTTGAGGCCAACATGAAGGAGAACCGCACCAACAACTACCAGCTTGACTATAATGTCTATGCCAATATCATGCCCCTGAAAGGTTTGAGCATCCGTATAGAATATGGTGGAAACCGTGGTTGGCTGAACAATTATTACTTCACTCCGGAATATTCTTACGGGATGATCAAAAATGAATCTTTGAGCACTCGCAGAAAGAACCTGAGCAAGTACAACTCGTTCAAACAATACGCCACTTATGACTTCGAGCCGTGGAAATCGCACCGGTTCCAGATCATGGGCGGGCATGAAGCGCAGTGGGGCAACTGGGAATCGCTCTCCGGTTCCCGTAAGGGTTATATCTCCGACATCATTCATTCGCTGGATGTGGGTAATGCAACAACGGCCACCAACTCCGGCGACGATGGCACCCAATGGTCTATCGAGTCGTACTTCGGTCGTGTGAACTATAATTTGCTGGATCGTTACCTCGTTACCGCCACCCTTCGTACCGACGGTTCGTCGAGCTTCGGCAAAAACAAGCGGTGGGGATGGTTCCCCTCGGCAGCCTTGGCATGGCGTGTGAGCAATGAAGACTTCATGAAGAGTGCCAAGTGGATAGACAACTTGAAACTCCGTTTGGGATGGGGACTTGTCGGCAACCAGCAGTCGGCCTCTTTCGCCTACGGTGCAACAATGGCCAACACTTCCACAGCTTGGGGCACGGGATACTATCCGGGCAACTTTGCCAACGAGAACTTGAAGTGGGAGAGCACGCGGGCTTGGAATGTAGGTTTTGACTTGAATGTCTTGAACAATCGCATCGAGTTTATCGTAGATGCTTATCTCAAAAAGACGGACAATCTCCTGATGAGAGCGGTACTGCCATCCTACGTCATCAACAACGACTATATGGGCATGTCGTCTCCTTGGGTGAACAAGGGCAGTTTGCAGAATAAGGGTATCGAGTTTTCTTTGAATACCGTCAACATCATGACCAAAGACTTGCAGTGGCGCACGGGAGCGACGCTCTCTTTCAACCGCAACAAGTTGACAGCCCTGAACAGCGAGAGCTCTACCATACCCGGAACCATCGGAACCAATACCTACACGCTTTCTGAGGTAGGTGGACCTGTAGGCCGCTTCTATGGCTACAAGGTGATCGGCATGTTCACCAAAGAGAGCGACTTCTATCAGCGGAACGCACAAGGCGAGTTCCTGCTCGATGCTTCGGGCAACAGAGTGCCCGTTGCACGACCGGTCGATACAAACAAGAATCTTCAACCCATTGCGCAGAATGGCATTTGGGTAGGAGATTATATCTATGAAGATATCAACAAGGATGGCAAGATCACGGAGGCCGACCGCACCTATATCGGCGATCCGAACCCCGATTTCACTTTCGGTCTGAACAATGTCATCACGTGGAGGAATTTTGAATTGAGTTTTTTCCTGAACGGTAGCGTGGGCGGCGACATCTACAATCTTGTGCGTCAAGACCACACGAACACACAGGGATATGGCAACAAGATGAGCGAAGTGGCCAACTACGCGCATGTGGAGCTCATCGATCCCAACGGCTCGGCCACTGACATCTCCAATGTGTATGTCCCCAATGCAAATACGGCATCGGTGCAACGTATCAGTGCGGCAGGCACGAGTCTGAATGACAATAACCGTGTGAGCGACCGTTTTGTGGAGAACGGATCCTATCTCCGTCTGAAAACATTGTCGTTGGCTTACAACCTTCCCAAGAAATGGCTCAATCCGCTGAAGATCGATTGGGTGCAGGTGTATGGAAACATTCAAAACCTGTTCACCATTTGCGGATACAACGGATACGACCCGGAGGTTGGAGCACAGGGACAGAGCGTTATCCTGCAGGGCGTCGACAACTACCGCTATCCTTCGCAACGCATCTATACATTCGGCGTGAAGGTCAAATTCTAAACTTATAATTCGAGCAATGAATATGAAAAAGATAAATGTGATAATGGTGGCTGCTCTGGCAGGTCTCTCACTGTCATTGACCAGTTGTAGCGAGGATTTCCTCGACCAGAAGCCCAAAGGTCAATATACGGCCCCGACCTACTACTCCTCCGACAAGGCAGTGATGAAAGGCACCGAACCACTCTACAACCGGGCTTGGTTTAACTTCAATCGCCGGGCTTTTGTCGGTATGGGCTCCTATCGCGCCAATGATGCCTGGAATCCATACGTGAGTGCGGAGTTTGCCAAATTTCAGGTGACCGGCCTGACTGAGGACATGAGCTTGGCGTGGTCGTCACTCTATAACGTGGTGACTATGAGCAATGCCGTGTTGTATAATTTGCAGCACTACACAACCTCTGCTGTCACGGAAAGCGTGAAGAATGCGGCAGAAGGTGAGTGCTATCTCATGCGCGGCTGGGCCTACTTCTACTTGCTTCGTGGCTGGGGAGACAACATCTTGTTTGAAGACAATCAAAAGATGGTGGACAATCCTGTGCAGCCCTTGAATCCAGAAACAGACGTGCTGAAGTTCATTGTCCGCGACTTTCGTAAGGCTGTAGAGCTATTGCCCGAAACGGGGACAGACCATCATCCCTCACGCTATGCTGCCAAAGCGGCATTGGCCAAGGCGTTGTTGGCACAGAGCGGATGGTCTTCGGCAAAGGGAGACCACAGTCGTGACGACAAAATATTGCAGGAGGTGGTCACTCTCTGCGATGAGGTCATCAACTGTGGGCAGTATTCGCTGTTGCCCAACTATGAAGATCTCTTCAAGGCACAGAACAATGACAATAGCGAAACTATCCTTGCCATGCGCTGGGCAGACCCCAATACAGACGAGTGGGGGACAAGGAATGCGCTTTATTCCGATTTGGCTTTTCCTGAAGTGACCGATGTCAATGTATGGGGTGGGGCTCTTGTTGCCTCTGTGGATATGATCGATATCTATAATGAGGAGCCGGCCGACTCGGCACGTATCAACGCCACGTTCTTTACTCCCAACCATCATTACAGTTACATCAAGAAAGCAGAAGGGGGATATACCTATGCCCACAACTGGATGCAGCTGAAGAAAGGTGTACTGGGCACCAAAGCGGATGTCGCCCCTTGCAATTTGGCGCAGATGGCTTCACCGCTGAATACGTATATTCAACGTTTGGCCGATGTCTATTTGATGAAGGCCGAGGCCATTCTCGGCAACAACGCAGAGACTTCAGATGCGCAGGCACTTGCGGCTTTCAATGCCGTGCGTGTGCGTGCCGGTGTGGAGCCATACACCAAGATTACATTCAGCGACTTGATTCGTGAACGCCGCATCGAGTTCTGCATGGAGTATTGCAACTGGTGGGATATGGTGACATGGTATCGTTGGAAGCCCCAGACCATGCTTGATTTTTTCAACAACAAGCAGCATCGTGGCTTTGAAATACGCGAGAACAATCTCTTCAAGAATGCAGATGGGACATTTAGCTATCGCTGTATCCCTCCCGGAGTGAAAACATGGTACATTGCCGATTCAAAGGGGCATGTCTATTGGAATGACAAAATCACGGTATCCGAGAATGACAACACGCCGATTCAAACTGCTGCGCAGGGATATAAGTATGATTTGAACAGTCTTTTGAGAAAATATGTGCCGGGGTATCAAGCCATCACTTTGAGCGAGGCGAACATCTTTATGCCTTATCCGGAGAGTGATGTCATACAGAATCATTATTTCAATGAGGCACCGCAGGCTTACAACTTTGGCAGCGGTAAGTAATTCAAGTAAATATAATAGGATTTTCTTATGAAAAAGAATAGAAATAATATCGGAAAGAGTCTTGGGACGTTGTTGCTCCTGATGGCATTCTCTTTCGTATTTACGTCTTGCAGCGATGACGATTCGGCAGGCGGGCAACCTACGATCACCGGTGTGCGTGTGCCCGACCCGGCAAAGGCCGACAGTCTGTTTACCAAGTCGGGGGCCGGACAGCTCATTGCCATCATAGGTACCAATCTGGGCCATGCACAGAAAGTGTACATCAATGATCAGGAGGTATATTTCAATCCGACCATGAACACCGACCACAGTATCATGGTAACGATTCCTTCGGAGAAAGACGGGTTCAAACTTTCGGCTTTCAACAGCAACATCAAAGATGAGATACGGGTGGAGACAAGCCACGGCACGGCCGTGTATGCTTTCAAGATAACGGCTCCCGGTCCACAACTTCGGCGCATCGATGCCAACTATCCCCGCCAAACGGGTGACACATTGCGGCTGAACGGACTCAATCTTGTGGACATTGAGAAAATGTATATCACCGATTTGCAGTCGGCTCAGCTGGACACAACTGTGTGGAAAGAAGTGGGTGGCAAGCATGTTGACATCACCGACTATTTCAACATCAAGCAAAACCACTACCTGAATACGGCTACCAATGCCTATGAGACAAGCTCCATCGTGGGAGCCATCGTTCCGGCTGAGGCCCCTGATTCGGGTACGCTGGTCATGGAGTGTGCTGCCGGTATTACCTATGTGGGCTACTATAAAGTTCCGGGCAAGCCTGTTATCAGTTACATTTCCTCCGACATGCCGCAGATAGGCGAGACGCTGATTATCACCGGTCGTGAATTTGTTCAGGTTGAGTCTGTCACTTATGGAGATGTGACGTTGAAGCAAAGCGACTTCACCGTTTCTGCGTCTCTTGACACCATCTATGTCGATTTTAAGAAAAAGCCGACAGCCGGCAGCGGCACCACGCTCACCGTGAAGACTCCGGGCGGTTCCGTAACCTCGTCGCAGAGCTTCTATGATAGGACTACGCTCTTGACTACTTTCGACGGTGATGCTATCGACAATGGCTGGGGCCCGAATGCTATTTACGAAGACAGCGGTACAGCCGACGGAATGTTTGGTCATATCAATGTAATTGACAATGGAGAAAATTGGTGGGGAACTATGATCTATTGGCGTAAAGACAAGAATGGAAATTCATTTCCACTGTCAGCGAATATCCCTTCCACGGCTTCTGCTAAAGACGTTTATTTGGCCTATAATGTCTATGACAACAATTCGGATTTCAACAGTGACACTTTCTCGGGTATGATTCGCTATCTGATTCAGCCGATAGGAGATGCGAATTATTTCTATGGTTTGAATGATAACGGGATCGTGTGGGCCGGTGATAAGTCGTCGTGGACATTCTCACATCCAGTTTTGGCCGACATCAACGACCGGAATCCCAAGGGCAGGTGGTATCGTGCTGTGGTGAGCCTCAATAATTTTGAATGTTTCAGAGGCCTTACCTACGCCGACATTGTAAAGCAAGGCATTAACCAGTTCCGCCTGATGGAATACAATGAAGGCAAAACCAAGGGTAAGGTTGACATCAAGGTTGACAATGTGCGCGTCATCTACATTCCTTCAAAATAAAACATTAAAAGCAACTTAGTTATGAAAACAAAGAATATTTTAAGTTTTGTGCTCTTCGCGGCTATGGCTTGGGGACTCCAAGGCTGTAGCGACAGCGACAACAGCATGGCGGCTACTGGGCTTGATGTGACGAAAGACAAAGTCTCCGTCAGCGCACTCGATTTCAACATCTCCGCATCTTCTGCCATACTCGGAGTGTCTACCGATGGCGACTGGACGGCCGCCGTGCCCGATGCGGACACTACATGGTTGAAGATTACCCCCCATGCCGGCTATGGATGGAACTATAAAGACTCGACGGCTTCCAACACCAATGCCTACATTAAGGTGACGGTGGCGACCAACAAGGCGGCTGTTCGTACTTCCACTATTACTGTCAAGGCGGGTAGCCAATCGAAAACGATTACGGTGAAGCAGAAAGGAACGGGTGTTGATCCCAACGACCCGTTTGAGAGTGCATGGAATATGATAGCCAATTTGAAGGTGGGATATAATCTTGGGAACACCCTTGACAGCAACCCTGAAGGCTCATGGTGGGATCCCGCCGGCAAGACACCGAAAGACTATGAGACCTCATGGGGGCAGCCTTATACCACTCAAGAGATGATAGACAGCATTGCCGCCAAAGGTTTCAACATCATTCGTGTGCCTGTCACGTGGGGGCCGCATTTGGATTCCAACAACAAGATTGATGAGGCTTGGATGACACGTGTGGAAGAAGTGGTAAACTATGTGTTGAAAGCCGGTTGCTATTGCGTCATCAATGTGATGCACGATACCGGCGAGAAAGGGTGGCTCTATGCTGATATGGGGGATTATGCCACTCGGACCGCGAAGTATCAGGCTGTTTGGAAACAGATTGCAGAACGTTTCAAGAACTACGGAGAAAAGCTTGTCTTTGAAAGTTTCAACGAGATTTTGAACAAGCAGCGTTCTTGGACGGCTCCTGCCGCCGGCGATGGGGCCTATCAGGCCATCAATAAGTTGCAGCAAGACTTTGTCAACACTGTGCGTGCAACGGGCGGTAACAACGAATACCGCAATCTGGCCATCACGACCTATGCCGCTACCGGCAACAAAGCTGTGGCTTTGGCTGAACTGGCTGTGCCGACGGATGTGCATCCCAGCCATATTTATCTCACGATCCACAGTTACGATCCTTATAACTTCTGTGAGAACAATGCCGGAAAGAAGGCCGACGGATCGTCATACGACTATAACATTCTGGTGTGGGATTCCGGTTGTGAGGCTGAAGTATCCAGGGTGGTCAATCAGGTAGCCAAGCGCGCCGACGAGCTTGGCATTCCATACGTCTTTGGAGAGTTTGGTGCCATTGACAATAAAAAGAATATAAATGAGCGGGTGAAGTATGCCAATTATGTAGCCGCACAATTCAAGGTTCATAACACGACAGGCCTTTGGTGGACGGGACTCTTCGACCGGAAGACACTGACGTGGACCGAACCGCAGCTTGTGAGTGCCTTGATGAAGGTCTTGAACAAATAAAAACTTAGTCAAATTTTGCATTGAAAATTAGGTGGAGGGGGCAGTCCTTCCACCTAATTCTTTTTTAGGTATTAAAGTATTATCTTTCGATAAGAAAGTATCAATCAATGTAGTTTTTTTGTTTTATCTTTGCACTCGATGAATAATCATTATCCTAAACAACAATAACTTGAAATGAAAAGACTGTGTTTGTTTTTGCAGACTTTGATAGTCGTGCTGTCTGTTGGAGCCCAGATTCGTGGAAATAATATTGTCGTAACGGTTACACCCGACCATAAAGATTGGAATTATCGCGTGGGTGAGAAAGCCGGTTTTACGGTGGATGTCCGTAAGTCGGGCACGCTGCTTGAGCATGTCAAGGTCGATTATGAAGCCGGTCCGGTGATGTTTCCCGAAGTGAAGAAACAGAATGTCGTTTTGAAAGATGGTACCATGAAATGGACGGGCACGATGAAGCATCCCGGTTTTTATCGTCTGAAAGTCATAGCCGACGTAGAAGGCAGGAAGTATGAAGGACTTTGTATGGTAGGATTTTCTCCTTTGGAAATTAGAGATCATGCCAAAGAGCCTGAGGATTTTGATGTCTTTTGGCGTAGGGTGCTTGATGAAGCTCGCAAACTTGACATCAATCCGCATCGGAGGCTGTTACCCGAACGGTGTACGAAAGACGTGAATGTCTACGAAGTGGACTTTACCAACGACACTCCCAATCGGCGGGTTTACGGCATTCTCTGCATACCGGTCAAGCCGGGTAGGTATCCGGCTTTGTTGAGGGTGCCCGGTGCCGGTGTCCGTCCCTACGCCGGAGATGTCTATACAGCCTCCCGAGGAGCCGTCACTTTGGAGATAGGCATACATGGGGTGTCGGTCACTATGCCGCAAAAAGTGTACGACGATTTGGGCAATGGAACCTTGAACGGATATTGGGAGACTAATATTGATCAGCCGGATAAGAATTATTACAAGCATGTGGTGGTAGGAGCCGTCCGTGCCGTAGATTATATTGCTTCTCTTCCCGAGTGGGACGGTCGCACGTTGGGTGTCACCGGATCGAGCCAAGGCGGTTTCCTGTCGTTGGCTGTCACCGCGTTGGACAAGCGTGTCACGTTCTATGGAGCCGTGCATGCAGCCTTGTGCGATCATCTGGCAGCTTTGAGCGGTGTGGCTCCCGGTTGGCCCCAGTATTTTATATGGAACAAGAAACCATCTGAGGCCCATTTGGCAGGTTCTCAATACTACGATGGTGTCAATTTCGCCCGGCGCATCACGGTGCCCGGATGGTTCTCTTTCGGCTATAACGACGAGGTGGTTCCGCCCAACTCTGCCTATGCTACCTATAATGCAGTCAAAGCCCCCAAGCAGCTTAGTGTCTATCCGCAGACTGCGCACTATTGGTATCAAGAGCAGTGGGACGAATGGGAGAACTGGTTGCTTGGCCGGATGAACATCAAATGACAAATGCTGTGTGGAATATGAAAAAGATAAGTATAGTTTTGGCAGCCATGCTCATGAGCGTGGGTATTGGTGCACAGACACCGGCCCGGGAGTTGGTCAAGAGATTGCAGAAGTTGCAGAAAAAAGGAATCATGCTCGGCCATCAGGACTCTCCTGTCTATGGAACGACTTGGAAATGGGACAATGGGCGATCTGATGTGCTTGAAACCGTAGGTGATTATCCTGCAGTGATGGGCTTCGACTTGGGCAAGATAGAGCTTGGCAGCGATGAAAACCTCGACGGGGTGCCGTTTGAGCGTATGCGGCGTGAAATCATCGCCCACTATCTGCGGGGTGGTATCGTCACCCTGAGTTGGCATCCGTGGAATCCTGTTACGGGAGAAAACGCTTGGGATTCTTCAGGCGAAGCCGTAAAAGACGTACTTCGTGGAGGAAGCCAGTACCGGAAATTTGAAGGTTGGCTGGAGACCGTGGCAGCGTTTATCAACTCTTTGCAGACTCCCGACGGGCAACGGATACCCGTGATATTCCGCCCATGGCACGAAATGAATGGCGGATGGTTCTGGTGGGGAGCAAAGAGCTGTACAGCCGAGGAGTATATAAACCTTTTTACATTTACCCATCATAAATTGGTAGACCAATATCGTTGCAGCAACATCGTGTGGGCTTGGTCACCCAATCTCAGCGATGTGAAAACGGAAACTGCTTTTATGGAGCGTTATCCCGGCAACCAATATGTAGACCTCATTGGGGTGGATATCTACGAATTTGACAACAACGATGCCGCTTATAGCAAGAACCTCAAAGAGACGCTTGATGTATTGGTGTCCGTGGCATCGAAAGAACATAAGCTCGCCGCTTTGACCGAGACCGGTTGTAGGGGGATAGGCAAGAAAACCGACTGGTTCATGAACACGCTTTGGCCGGTATTGCGGCAGTACAAGTTGAGTTATGTGCTCTTTTGGCGCAATGACTGGCAGAAGCCGGAAGAAGAATCTTACTTGCCGGCCACAGGTGACAAGGCTGCACCGGATTTCAAGAAGTGGGTGGATCTGAAAGAGGTCTGCACGGTCAAAGATATCAGAAAAGTCAAATAGAAGATTGAGAATAACAATATAAAAGAAATATAATCATGACAGATTTTAAGACAAGAGTACGGCAAGTTCGTGCCCGTCACGAAGAGTTGTTAGGCAGAAAGAACGAACCGTTGGAGTGTGGCAACGGCATCTACGAGAAGTATAAGTATCCCATTCTGACAGCTGAACATACGCCCTTGGAGTGGCGTTATGACTTCAACGAGAAGGACAATCCCTATTTCATGCAGCGCATCATGATGAATGCCACGCTAAACAGTGGAGCCATCAAGTGGAATGGCAAATACTTGCTGGTGGTGCGGGTGGAAGGAGCCGACCGCAAGAGCTTTTTCGCCGTGGCCGAAAGCCCCAATGGTGTAGATAACTTCCGCTTCTGGGACGAACCCATTACCATGCCCGACGATGTGGTGCCGGCGACTAATATCTACGACATGCGGCTCACAAGCCATGAAGACGGCTACATCTATGGCGTGTTCTGTGCCGAGCGGCACGACGACAGTGTGCCCGGCGATCTGAGTGCCGCCACGGCCACCGCGGCCATTGCCCGTACCAAGGACCTGGTCAACTGGGAGCGACTGCCTGACTTGAAGGCCAAGAGTCAGCAGCGCAACGTGGTGTTGCACCCTGAATTTGTCAATGGCAAGTATGCGTTTTACACCCGGCCGCAAGACGGTTTCATCGATACCGGTTCGGGAGGCGGCATCGGTTGGGCACTTGTTGATGATATCACCCATGCTGAGGTGAAAGAAGAGAAAATCATCAATCTGCGTCATTACCACACCATCATGGAAGTGAAAAACGGCGAAGGACCCCATCCCATCAAGACCGACCGTGGCTGGTTGCATCTGGCCCATGGCGTGCGTGGGTGCGCTTCCGGCCTGCGCTATGTGCTCTATATGTACATGACGGCCCTCGACGACCCGACCCGCGTCATAGCCCGGCCGGGAGGTTATTTCCTGGTGCCGGAAGGTGAAGAATATATCGGTGATGTGATGAATGTCGTCTTTGCCAATGGCTGGATAGCCGATGAAGACGGCAAGGTGTTCATCTATTATGCTTCGTCGGATACCCGTATGCACGTAGCCACTTCCACCATCGACCGGTTGGTGGACTATTGCATGAATACTCCCGAAGACGGTTTCACCACTTCGGCCAGTGTGGAGACCATCAAGCGGCTGGTGGCCAAGAACAAGGCGATGGGGCAATGAACCGTTGCCGGCGACATCTTCAACACTTAAATTCAGAAAGCAAGTATGGCAAGTTTAAAAGAAAAAATCGGATACGGTTTCGGTGACATGTCTTCCAGCATGTTTTGGAAGATATTCTCCTATTATCTACCTATTTTTTACAGCGATGTGTTCGGTCTGTCCTTGGGGGCTACGGCCACATTGATGCTCGTCACTCGGATATGGGACACCGTGAGCGACCCTATGATGGGTGTCATAGCCGACCGCACGCACACCCGTTGGGGCAAGTATCGTCCCTATCTGCTTTTCTTTGCAGCTCCGTTTGCCATTTCCGGCGTGCTGTTGTTCACGACACCCGACTTGGGCGAAACGGGAAAGTTGGTGTGGGCATACGTCACCTACATATTGATGATGACCGTCTATACCGGCATCAATGTGCCATACGGCTCTATGCTTGGCGTGATGACCAATGATTCTGACGAGAAGACCGTCTTCTCGAGTTTTCGCATGTTCTTTGCCTACGCCGGTTCGTTCATCGCCCTGTTTGCGTGGGAGCCGCTTTGCAACCTTTTTAAGCAGCAGGGCGGCACAGAGAGTTCGGCTTGGCAGAGTGCCATGATCGTTATTGCAGTTTTCTGCTTTCTCTTATTCCTGCTCTCCTTCAAGTTGACTAAAGAACACGTGAAGGCTGAGGCCACGGCCTTGGGCTCCGACCTGTCTTCTCTGGTGCGCAATGCCCCTTGGTGGCTGTTGACCGTAGCCGCCCTCTGCACAAATCTTTTCAATACGGTGCGTGGAGCCACGGTGGCCTATTATTTCAAATACTACATCGGCGAGAATGCCAGCATCGAGTTGGGTGCCATCAGTTTCCTCTTCTTTGCCGGTCTGTTTCTGGCTGTCGGTGAGGTGTGCAACATGATAGGTGTGGTGGTGGCCGTGCCCGTCAGTCGCCGGTTGGGTAAGCGCAAGACATTTGGGTTGGCCGGCGTGTTGCTGGCCGTGTTGAGCATAGCCTTCTTTTTCGTGCCTTGCACCAATGCCGGTTTCATCCTCATGCTGTTGTTGCAAATACTCATTTCCATCTGCACGGGCATTGTGTCTCCGCTGGTGTGGAGCATGTATGCCGATGTGGCCGACTATGCGAGAGTGAAGGATGGTTCTTCCTCCACCGGACTGATATTCTCTTCGGGGTCCATGGCCCAGAAGTTTGGCGGAGCCATCGCAGGCAGTGCCGTGCTGTGGCTGTTTGCCGCTTTCGGGCTTGTGCCCAATGCCGCCTCCCAGACCGAGAGTGCCATTCTCGGCATGAAGCTCACTATGAGTTGGATTCCTGCCGCCATAGCCCTGTTGATGGTCTTCATCATGGTGGTGTATCCGCTGACCAAAAGTAAGATGAAGGAAATAGGCCGGCAGTTGGTCTCCTTGCAGCGGGTGGAAGACTGACGGTGACAACCTTGTAGAGTTAAACCATAAAATGCTACTGACGTGAACAGCTTTAAACTTACTATGAGGGATGTGCTTACCAACAACATCCTTCCTTATTGGATTAACAACGTGACCGACCACGAAAACGGGGGCTTCTACGGACGCATCGATGGCTATGAGAATGTCCATCCCGAGGCCGATAAAGGAGCCGTCATGAATGCCCGTATCCTTTGGTCGTTTGCCGCATCCTACCGTGTGTTGAAGAAGCGGGAATATCTGGAAACAGCCCGGCGGGCCAAAGACTATATCGAAGCCCATTTTTTAGACAAGGAGTATGGCGGCCTGTATTGGAGTGTGGACTATAAGGGGAACCCCGTAGACACCAAAAAGCAGACCTATGCCATAGGCTTTGCCATCTACGGCTTTTCCGAATATGCACGGGCCACAGGCGACAAAGAGGCTTTGGCTATGGCTTTGTCGCTCTATGACGACATAGAGCGTCATGCCTTTGATGCCGAAAACAACGGCTATGTGGAGGCACTTACTCGCGAATGGGCACCTATAGCCGATATGCGCCTGAGCGACAAGGACGAAAATGGCAGCCGCACCATGAATACGCATCTCCATATCATAGAGCCTTACACCAATCTCTATCGTTGCATGAAAGAGATGGGAATAAGCCCTGTGGAGCATGGCACGGAGGAAGAACAAACCATGTGGCGTGTGGGCAAGTCGGCCGAAAACTTGCTTGACATCTTTATCAACAAGCTCCTGAACAAGCAAACTTACCATCTTGACCTTTTCTTTAATGATAAATGGGAAGGGAAAAGAAATGTGGAAAGTTACGGGCATGACATAGAAGCCTCGTGGCTACTCCATGAAGCGGCTCTTGTACTGGGTGACAAGAAAATGTTGCAACGGGTGGAACCGGTGGTAAGGCGTGTGGCTTTTGCTGCCGATGAGGGTCTGAGGAAAGACGGGGCCATGATCTATGAGCACTGGAAAGACACCGGCCGCCAAGACCTTCAACGCCAATGGTGGGTGGAATGTGAAACGGTCATCGGGCACATCAACCTTTACCAGCATTTCCATATAGAGGAGGCTTTGGACATAGCCGTGAGGTGTTGGAGCTTCATTCAGAAACATCTCATCGACGAACAGCACGGTGAGTGGTATTGGGCCATGCTTGAAGACGGCACCGTGGATCATGATGGCGACAAAGCCGGCTTTTGGAAATGTCCCTATCACAACAGCCGGATGTGTCTGGAGCTCATAGAGCGGGACTTTTAGTGCTTTGCCGCACACTCCGCTGACAGTTGTTGCGGGGGATGATTCTCCCTCGCTGCATGGTGGCGGCAAGAGACCGGTAGATGGCAATTATTGTCAAGTATATTCGCCATCGGTTTGCAAAAAGACTTTTTAGTAGTATCTTTGCATAGCAAGGGGAGTACATACGTGCTCCCCTTTTTTAGACCCCCAACTTCCTAAAGGGGGCTTTGCCATCTTGTTATGGGTGCAATCCGGCCCGAATGGCGTTGTGAAGGGGGCTCTTTCGGCTTGCAAGTGTGGCTCTTTTGTAAGGTAGTTCGGGCTTAGTGGAAAATGTTTTTCCGTTTCTCGGACATTTTGAAAAGCCATGTCGGGTGTACTATACTTTTGAAATACGAATTTCAGTAAAGCTTTTTCTCGATTTGAATAGGTTTCGCACTATAGGTGGAGTTCTTGGCATGGAGGGTAAGGAAGGCCGGGCAGCCTTGCCGTCTCTTATAGTCGGTGATTGGGACAGCCTTTGACGGATGGCAGGTGTATCGGAATGCATATTCGTTGGAGAACGTGCGATTTGGCCTGTAAATATTTGGAGTATCGGAATACATTGTGTATTTTTGTAAAAAATAAGAATTTATTTGTTTATCCCACATTATAGAGAGACGCATGGTAAAGTACAACATTACGGAAATAAAGGAAAAGGAAGCGGCTTATCGAACATTGGTGAGTCCGAAGGTGATGGATGAAATGAAAGGGAAAATACTTGATATCATTCTCATCAAGAAACGATATAAAGACAATGACTATTCGGCTAAAAAACTGGCGGAAGAACTTGGCACGAATACGCGCTATGTCTCTGCCGTGGTCAATGTGAAATTTCACATGAACTATACGTCGTTTGTAAACAAGTTCCGTATAGAAGAGGCAATGGCACTTCTGGTGGACAAACGCTACCAAGAACTGAACATGGAAGAGATCAG
>OGGO01001002.1_pt1 | contig 18551 bp, 10 predicted proteins | sample 1571231 | NCBI WGS metagenome assembly OGGO01 (sample SAMEA2582036, study PRJEB24529) | metagenome | biome: Human gut stool | place: China | collected 2011 | reverse complement strand
TGCATCTTCCGCTTTCTTGGCATTGCCTACACTAGCTATTTGTTTATTATTGATGTCGGTCTTAATAGCATCTGCTTTTGTAACCAAATCATTAATATTTTTCTTATCGGTTTCCGCCTGCGCAGCATATGCTTTCGTATTATCTGCTAATACTTGTGTTTTTTCAAACGTATCAGCGCTTTGAATAAGTGCCGTATTAGCAGTTGCTAATTTATCATCTACCGTTTGAGATAATGCATTGATATTGTCATTAATAGTATTAAGTTGTATTGCATTTTTTTCTACTTCAAGCGCTTTGGTTTCTGCCGTTAATGCTGCCTCAATTGCTTGTTTAGCTGCTACTAGAGAGTTATCAACAATATCTCTTACGACTTGATTCGGGTCTTCATCAGCACCTACACGAATTTGCAATGTGCGATCTAGTTGTTCTTTTAATTCCTGAAGAATTAATATGACTTTATCGCTCATGGCTTCAATGTGATTATATGGCCATTTATTAGATAATTCTGTCGTTTGAGAAATTGGAGTGCGCCTAATTAAAACAACTTTATGGGTTGCCGGTAATGGGTCACCAATACTTGGATACGTTAAAGTTTTATTCTGTGCGTCGTATAAGATATTCCCTGTTTGCTCCGTTTGCCGGCCGTCTTCATCAACTAGAATAAGGTTAATGTCTTTTATGTTGTTAAAATCATATGGCCAAATAAAAATCTTGTTTACCCCATCACATTGATAAGTTACAGATGGTCTAAGTACTTCTGGTGTCAATTTAACATCCCCTTTCAGTTGTATATAAATAGGACTACCCATTTGGATAGTCCTTATTTATCAATGTTTCTTTTTATCTTTTTTAGTTTTTAATCTGCGGTCAAATACAATAGCCATGATTGCATCTTCTAGTTTTGCATCGGTATCGGTGAACGCATATTTAGCTAATGTCCATAGTCCATCGGTTACAGTATCACTAAAACCAGTTGCCCTGTTCGCTAATTGACTAAGACTTCTACCTAAATCAACACCATCTTTCTTGTCTGACATAATAGCGTTTCCAACATCGTAGAATTTTTCTGCAATGCTTGTAGCTAATACTGTATTCCCTTTGTTATAAGGTCTCTCTCCCAATATAAACTTCATAGCCATATTGGTTATATCCCTAACTAACGGAATACCCATAGTACCTTGTGCGACTAATTCTTCAATAAATGACTTAGCTAAATCTTCTGGTTTGTCATCATCACCATTCGTCATAGCTTTGTAAGCCATCATACCTACTGCTTGTGAAATCAATGTCCACCATAGCATTTTAACGAACCTTGCGTAATCACCTGTATCTTTCCGTGCGTAGTTACCCTCCGTAATAATGTTATAAAGCGTATTAGCGTAGGAATAGAATGGTACGAACATTTGCATAACAGAACTTCTAGCACGTTGAATAGCAGCAGCATCTTTAGTATCACCACTACCAAATATATCTCTGACTGCTCTATCGCCAGCCTCGATAGATTGTTGTTCTATCCATTCAGGGCTTACACCCTCTTTACCAATTAGTTCCGCTTGCTTTTGATCATACGCAAACTTCCATACAGGAATAGACAATGCAAAGTCTGTTTCTGTAAGTAATCTAAACCCCATTTGGTTTATATCATCTCGAATATCTGCTAGTTGTTCTGCTTTATAATTAGCAATATTAGTATCGTTAATACGAATACCTTTACCGCCAATAGATAAGCCTTGTTTCAAGTCTTTATCCAAAGTTTGAACACGATCACGCATGAAGATTGATTGCGCTAACACAAAATCTCTAGTGTTGTTATACGTAGTAGTTCCGTGTCCATAAAACCCTATACCAGCATGATTGATAGCTCTAATCGTATTTCCTACACCAATACGATAAAACGCTACTGGTAAGTTCAACGCATTTTGTAAAGCTACTGACACTCTACCAGCCATGACTGCGGTTGATGTATTTTTCTTTAGTGTAAGTACTAATCTATCAAACGCACTAACCTTTGCTGGTTCATCCTGCCAATTATCACGAACCCAAGTGCGTAAGAATTGGTAGGTATCAGCACCAAATTTATCTACGATGTAGTTTTGTAGTTCTCTATTACTGATTAGTTTATTAACATCTGTTACCGCCTTACGCATTGTAACGTGGTTAATAGCCTCTGTGATAGCGTTAGGAATAACATCAAAGTCTAATAACAATGATTTATCCTTAACTACATCTAAACGTGATTTGGTAGCACTCATGCCAGTTCCCCATACTGCATTACTACTAACCATAGTTTTTGCAATATCTTCAACTTGATTGTCGCTTACGGATGCATTGACTTTAGGGTTATAAACAATAGGGAAATATTGCCCCTCAATGTTTCTACCACCGATAGTGAATGATAACCCCTCTACTTTCTTCAATGGGTTTCCGTACAGTTCCTCTTGTACTCGACTGCGTTCTTCATAAAATGAATTGATATGATCCCATGTACGAATAACAAACTCCCAGTCCTTATCAGTCATGTGTTCTTGGAAAGCACGTTCAATTTCAACCTCATTTGCTTTTGTAGTTTCCATTACACGTTGTCTGTTGCTTTCCGTACCCCAGTTAAGGGCAATCATGATAAGTTGCTCTTTTGTTAAACCGTGTAACTCTCCAACTGTGTATAGATGGTCATTACGCATATCAAACAATTCACGCTTGGAATATATTCCTACATCTTTTGCCAATCTACGCATAGATACTTCTTTACGCTCGTTGAACGCTTGCGTTGCTCGATTAATTGGGTCATAGATATATTTAACTGCGAACCCATTTTTACCGCCACCCATTCTACGTAAGAATGTTTCAACTTTAAGCAATGCTAAATGGAAGCCATACAACTTACCACTTACCGCATCCATCTTGGTTTGGTTATTGAGTTTGTTAAATACATCACCCTCTGCATTACCAAATGTTTCTGTAGCCTCGCCAATGATTTCTTGTACTGCATTTTCAAATGATACGCTATCTTCAGCATCATTTAAGATTGTTGTACCCTCATACTCATTTCTGCCGTTTTTGTACATACCAGTCATGAGTTCTTCTAGCGTTTCCAACTCATTCATCGTGATAGAACGGAATGGTTTAGGTGTTTTAGAGTAGAACATCTCAACTATCCAAGGTTCTAATTGAACCATAGATTGTTGGTTAAGAATACCAACATCAGGATCTAGTGCAGCTAACACACTATTCATATCAAAACCATCAACAGGTTGTAAGCCGTCATACTTAGTTAAACCCATTTGGTATGCCATATGGGAATAGAAATAACGCATATTAGGTTCAATAGCAATAGGGTTTTTAGGTCTAGTCATGCGTTGTAATTGTTGTTTCAATTTCAATCGCATTTTTTTGGACTTATCAAAGTTTTCAAACGCTACTCTTGCCCTTGCTTGTTGTAGCATCTGTTCACGTTTAAAGCCTAGTGCCTTATAAACATCACCTACCGCCAATGCTCTATCTGCTTTCTTACCAGCAGTAACCGCTTTATTTTGATATGTTTTAAACTGTACAGCATTAGAAATAGGCAATGCACCTAACTCTTTTCTTGCTCGTTCCATGTAATCGGAAATTGTACCAAGTCCAGCACCACGAATAGAACGTACATTGTTGATGCGGTTATTTAACATATCTTGTAAGCGTTTGATACGTTCTTCTGCTTTTTCTAGTTGTTTAGTAGTATCAGTCAATGCAGCATCTACTTTTTTCTTATCAGATTGCAACTCATCGTATTTAGTAGGTTTTACCTCTTTTTCGATTTCGTCTAATTCTGTATCGATGTTTTCTGCATTAGTATCTAGCTTACGAATGCGTTCTAATAATGCCCAGTTCTTCGCCAATTCACGATTAGTAGATTGTTGGATAATCTTACTTTCTTCTTCTGTCAATTTCATTTGACCTTGTGTACTAAGTAATATTTCCTCTGCTATCTGTTCGTTGGTTTTACCTACATTGTTATCTTTCATAAACTCTGCTTTCGCATTGTCCATTTCTTGATTGATAGCATCGTTAAATGTAGCGCCAGTTTGTTCTACTTCCGCTTTCTCTAACTCTTCAACAGATTTGTATTGAGTATCTTTTAAAGCGCTTTCACCAAACACATTGTATCGTTGATGCTCTTTATAGATAGGATATTGCTCAATCAATCGTTTCTCGATTTCGATTTGTATTGCATCCTTTTCTGCTTCCCATTCCTTGATAGGTCTATTATCAAGTTCTTTCATGAGTTTTCGCATCACACGTTCTTTTGCTTTTTCTTTTACATCTGCAATGTAAGATTGCATACGTGCTTGGTCTTGCTCTGATAATTGCTTATAGAGTTCGGTTTTCTCAAACTGTTCTAACTGTTGTTGTTCTGCGTATGCCTCTATATCTTCTTGTGTTGCAATCATACGTGCCATAACATCTTTAATATCAGATGGTACTTCACCACCTAATCGTTGAACACTACGATAAATGTATGTTAGCCATTTGGAGAATTGACGGAATACTCTTTGCAATGCACTTGTTGGTGCTTCACCACTTCGCAAGTAGCTTTCCCAACCTCGTGCAAATTTCTCATGTGCTTTCGTATTGTCTACGTTTTCACCATCAACCCAACCGCTCCACTCTTTCAACTTGTTCCAATCTGTTACAAGTTGCTCAGGTGCGTTTTCCATAGATGCTAATTTTTGTATATCATCAAAGAAAACATGACCCATCTCATGTAAGAATGTACTTCTATCAGCAGTTTTGAAAATGCTGATGATGCGCTTACCATCTTTCATGATGTCTGTCATGCCATTAACGGTTTGATAGTACTGATAGTTATATTTTTTGCGTAGCTTGTCTAAATCTTTTTCGTTTGGTATACTATTATTAATAATAAACTGTTTAGTAACCGGTTGGGCCATTTGTTGCCTGCTACCCGTTACTAGACGGTTTATTTTTTTTGTATTCGCATATAACAAGTTGCCATTTGCGATTTGTTGATTATACCAATTGATATTATGTCTTGGAGTAATGGTTTTAATTTTATTTATATTTGTTCCATTAGCAGTTTTGGTAAATGTAACTACAACTTGGATATTCTCACCGTTTGCATTTATATTTGGGTCGCCGTTTTTAGCGTACATATCTAATACAAGGATTGCTTCATTAGGAACTGCTTTTTGTGAACGACCATTATAATTCTTAAATACAGCAACTGGATTAGCTATTTTTTTGGGTAATAATTTAATGTCATCAATTGATATTTGATTAGCATGTTTCCCAGTAATTACTTTATGAATTATGCTTGGATCAATCATGACAGCACCATCGAATCCTAACATTTGTAATACGAGTGGAGAATCCATTACTTTAACAGTTCGATTAATTTGTTTTCCGCTCAATTGATGATCAACAACTTGCCCCCAATTCTTTATAACTGACGCCATTTTTTGTTGCATTATTACAGATTGTGCATAGCCATCTTCACCATTAAAGATAGCATTCATGTTGATACGCACGCTATCACGCAAATAGTCCATAGCGGTATAACCGCCTTTACCCATTTGTCGCATATATTGTGCCATTATATCAGCGTGTTGTGCCATCAATAATGCATTTGCTTTTGCAGTTTCACGTTGTTTTCTATTTGTGCTTTCACTAATAGCTTTAACTACTTCGTTATACACATCATATCCGCTTTTTGACAACTGCATTCGTAACGCTATGTCATTGTTCGCCAATTCAAAGACTTTATCTTTCATAGCCTCTAAACTTTCGATTTGCATTAACATATGTTCCATATCAGCATAATGTGCATCAGATTGTGCTAGTGCATCAGTATTACCATCAAGGCTTGCAGTTGTAGTTGCTCGGCTATACTCATATGCTGCTCGTCTACGTTCTGCGTTTGTACGTGGTGCTTTACCGCCATTATTAGCTTTATAATCAGTTAGCCATTGTGGTTCAATACCAGTACTTACCGCATCATTGATAGATTTATCTGCATTGTCAAAATCACTAGCATAGTTTTCTCTATACTGTTCTTTTAACGTATGTAATAAGTTATTGAAATTACGTTTAATGTTTGTAGGGTCAGATAGTACCTCATTAAGTACTTCACGATCTATATCACTTGCACCCTCAAATTCATTACGAATAATATCATCCTTGATACGTTCCGCACGTTTAGATGTATCGTCTTTCAATACAGATTTAGCTACATCTACTTCTTGTTTTGCACGTTCTAGTGTGGCTAATGACATACCACCTCTAGTAAAGTAAGAGGTTTGTTTTAAAGCCTCTACTGTTTCATCTGATAGGTTCATAGATACTTGGGCGTAGCTACCAATAGGAATTTCAACAGGCGCATCTGCCTCAATAGCTGCTTTGACTTCCTCTTGTGTAACCAAGCCATTATCGACCATATCACGAATTGCAAGTTGTCCGTTTTCAGTTTGTACTAATTCCGCTACATCTACATATTGAGTTGATACACCAATCTTATCGCCCTGTGCTTGTACGATTTTTCCGTATAGTTCAGGGTTTTCTTTTGCGATTTTATTGGTAGTACTATCTTTACGAACATTATCCATAATGACTGTGCCATTGCGGTTTTGTTCTGCTATGATAGCTGCTTGTTGTTGCTCTGGTGTTAGCTTTTGAAAATCACGGAATGCTTTAGCAGTACGTACACCACCTACTGCACCACCGATAGCACCAAACCCTATTACCGCTGGCAATGCTTGTTTCATTGCATCTAGCGAACCTATAGCAATATCACCTACGCTATAATAACCCTCTAAGTCATTATCCTTGCGTGTTAGGTTGTGTTGCACCTTTTCGTTGATGTCTTGCAAACCCTCTTCAAATAGTTCAGGTACACCAGCTTTAATAGAGTTCTTAGCCATCTGTGCAACAGTTGTTCCAATGCCTCTATCAAATGTAGCTGCAACATCAGTAGTGCCATTTGTAACTACTTTTGCTAATGCTGATTTAGGTGCAATATTATTTATACCCTTACCGATAGCCTTAGTTGCTACAAACTCAATACCAGCATCAATAGCAGCATAAGACATAGCATACTTTCTAGCCTCTTCATTGGTATATACTTGATTGCCATTTGCATCTCGTTTTTGAATGAGTTCAAGATACTTGTTACCAAATGACATTTGATACATCTGTTCAGCCATGCCAACTTGTACGCCAGTATTCAAACCAACCAATGCAGCTGGAATAGCACCCTCACCGCCAAATGGTGCAGTAGCAGCAGCACCAGCAGCTGCACCTAATGCCATACCCTCTGCAGCACGATTAGAACCCATGATAGCGTGTGCAACCATCATATATACTTGACTAGCAGTAGCACCAACTACATTTTCTAATACGTTGTTATCATCTGATTTACGATATTTAGATAAGTTAGATTGTAATCGTTCTACCTCGTCATTAAGTTCTTGGATGCGTTGAGGATCAGTAGCGGTTGATAACTCCATACCAACTTTACCTAATTTGATTTGGTCATTAATCGCCCATGTGTTTTGTTGGATGCTATCCCATACACCATGTGTATCTTTTACAGATTGTAGGTTTTGTAATGTGGTGATAGCCTCTGCGGAGTTCTTATAATTAATTCCTACTAATTCAGGATATAACTCATACACTTCATTAATGGTTTTACCACGATTAATTTGTGCAGCTGCTGCCTCTGCTCGTCTGATACCCTCTTGACCGCTTGCCATGATTAGGTCAGGACTAATACCTAGTGCCTCACCACTATCATATGCTGATTGCGCCCAGTCCGCTTTGTTCCACAAATAGATTTGTTCTGCACGATGCATTACAGGTTGTAAGATTTCACCAGCTTTATTTACAAAGTTCTCGCTTTGTTGCGGTGTAACATCAGTTTGTGTTAATGCGTTCATTGCATTTACATCGACTGTAGCGGTTGATGGGTCTTTCGTTACCCAATCACTAATGCCACTAACTGCGTTACCTATAGCTTTACTATATGAATTGTCTGTTACTTCTTGTTGAACACCACCAACAAAACCTACATTTGCATTAGATTTAATTCCAAATGTACCCTTTGTCGCTTGTTCAGGTGTAATCTTATTCATTATTGACCTAACCTTTCAGCTAATTCTGCTGGTGTAATGGTGTATTCTTCGCCCCTAGCATCTTTATAAACGTAGTATGGCTGACCATCTGCACCAGTTGTGTTATATAAACCATACATACCTTGTGATGCTAGTTGTGCGTTTGTGTAAGATAATGCAGCTCCTCTACCACCAAAGAAGTCGGCACGTTTACCTACACCCCAATATTTACCAGTTTCTGTAGATGCGATTGTTTGTTCTGCTACCGCATCAGCACCCCATTGTGCCAGTTGTGCAGGCGATGGATCATAGCCATGTTTCTCCCTAAATTCTTGTACTTTAGGATAAACTGCAGTCGATACACCTTGCCATTCAACACCATCTATCTTTCTACCAGCTAAATTTTCTATACTGCTCTTCATACCTGACATTTCAGGAGAATACTTTCCAGTACCATTTGAATATTCATCAAAATCATGGTTGATTTGTGCTAATTGTGGCGGTGTAAAGTACACACCCATTTGCCCCATGAAGTTATTTAAATCATCCATGCTTTTGAATTGACCGTTTGCGATTGCAGTTTTAACCGCTAATACATTAACCTCTTTTGCTTGTAAGGCTTTTGCAGCTGCTTTGTTTACAGAAATTTGTGCTTGATTTAACTGCCCTTGCATTGCTCGTTGATATTCAGGATGTGTTTCAGCATAATCTTGTCTTAGTTTTAATACCTCAACATCAGTCGCACCATTCCTTACCGCTGCTGCTACACGTTGCTCAATCTCTACTTTTTGATTTTCAAGTATCTGTGCTTTACGTTTAGCCATAACTTGTAATCGTGTTGCTACGTTGCGTTGGATAATGTCTTTTCGCTTTTGTGCCTCTGCTGGAGTTTCCTCTCTAGCGGTTGCACCACCAAATAATTTTGCTTTTACTTCTTGGATATACTGACGAACACTAGGCTCATCACCTTTACCTTGTGGTGCATCCCATGAGTAATGATTACCATCACTATCAATGGCATCAGGTGCGCCATCTCTCCACCTAGCACCATTAACTGGTCCGGCGTACCAAGCAGCAAATGCACCCTCTACACCATACTCTTTTGCGTATTCACCAAGTTTAAATGCAGCTACTTTCTTTTGTGCTTCTGGGTCTGACATATCAGCACCAGCAATGCCAGCCTCCGCACTCCATTGTGGCCAATTATCAGGCAAAATTTGGAATAAACCATATGCACCAGTTCTTCCATTAACAGCACCAGCATCGCCACCACTTTCTTGACCCATAACAGCATTCATTAAGTCTTGTACACTAGCATTACCACCGCCAGTTCCAGCTACTTTACCAAAGCCACTTGTATACAACTTGTCAGTAACTTTAGTTAGTAAGTCAGGATCGTTAGGGTCAAACTCACCAATGACATTATCAATCGCACTATCATCTGATGTAGCTAATACCATTGATGCATTGCGTACTTTTTGACGATAACCCATGATTTTTTCTTCATCAATTAAACCTGACATAGCAACTTGATTGATAATCTTGTTTGCACCATCTAAATCATCATCAGCCATTTTCTTTTCAATCATGGTAGTAGCAATGTTTTGTTGTGCTTTTTTCACTTGTAATCTGATGGTGTTATCGTCATATCCAAGGTTAGATAACTGTGCTGCCACGCTACCGCTTACTTGTTTCATAGCATCATCGAATGCATCTGGACTAGCATTTACTACCGCATTATTAGATATGTTTTGTACATTCATATCTAATGCTTTCATAGCACTATCCTCAAATTGACCACGCACAAACTTATTAATTGTGTTTGTTGTATTGGTCATATCATTATCTGCAACTTTATTAAAAGCATTAACCGCATCATTGAATTTGAAACCATACTTCTCGGATATAAGTTGCCTTGCTCGTTTCTCTTGGTTTTGATAATCAAGCGGAATTGTCAAAGCATTTTCGCCCTTTCGGTTCATAGCACCAGTATCAGGGTTGTATAACCAATCATTCATCATGGCGTTATATTCATTTGTTGCATTTACAACATCGGTCATTTCCTTTTGCTTTTGTATTGTCAGCATTGTGTTGCCCAAATCACCAATGGCTTTTGTGAGGTTATCCATGCCTTGTGTGTTACCACCATAAGCCATTTCATTTACGTTAGCTTGTACACTACCATTAATTGTGTTTAAGCGTTGGTTACTATCATAGCCTATTAACTTCATCAGATACCCCACCTATTATTTCTAATAGTACCTTTGGTTACGAATTTTATTTTAGGCATACCTGCAGCCGCTAGTGCATCACTAGATGGTGAGTAATAGTTATTACCACTACCTATACTCTTACTTGCATATTGACCTTTTAAACCATAGATACTAGATGCACCACTTAATATCGTACCTAGCATAGCCATTCTAGTTTGTGATTTAGCGTTGCTTGCTGCTGCTCGTGCGGTGCTTGCCTCATTGCGGTAGTTCATGCCATTAAGATATTCATTGTAGATACTGTTATTCTTGTTAGTTTCCCAATTCTGAATGTCTTTGTTGTATTCGTCATAGCTAGATGCCATTAATTGTAATGGTGTACCACTCATGGTTAAACCGCCAGCACCAGTTTCTGCTACGTTCTGACCTTGGATAAGTCGCATCTTATCGGACATTTTATCTCGCTCTTGCAAGGCTTGGTCTGCTATTTGTTCTTGCTTGCGATCACTAATGCGTGCGTTAGCCTCTGCCACCCTTGCTTGTTGATTGTACATTGCAGCTTGTGCCTTTCCTTGTTGGTGTTGCATAAACAACGTACTAACCATGCTTGCTGCAGTTAATGCAATAGGGTTACACATTCGCATCCCCCTTTCTCAATGTGAATAAAACCATATCCCCATCGTTAATATCGTAATGAATTACCGCACCTAAAGACTTTAGCCATCTTATAGTGCGGTGATTTTCTTTGTGTATGTAATTAAAAAGTACTTCCCTAGTTTGTAGCCATTCCCCAATGATATTTCTACTAACTTTTATGAATTGTTTTTGTAGTGTTAAACTACGTTCAAAATCTTTACTCCCCAAAAAGTAAATGCAATGCATCCCATTTAGTGATGTGTTTGATACCCCATAAACACACAATGGCTTATCATTATCAATAACAATGCGACTTTGATAATCTTCCCCAAGAATATCGTTCACAAAGTCATTTTCGCCATAGTTTGAATTTTTTCGATTGATATATTTAACCTCTAAGGCATCTATCGAACGTAAGTTGATATATAACTCACGAATTAACGAAACGTGCTTAGAACGGCTAATTTCACATTCCATGAACATTTGGCAAACCACCGCCTATTTCTAGGGTTCTAGTAACCGCTAATAAGTTAAATGGGAAAGGTTTATCGTGTAATATACAGATTGTTGTATCTGTACTCATTGTTCCGGCAATTTTAGGTAGAACGATTGCAACATCACCAGTATATAGTTCTTTGTATTTCAAAGTTAGACTATCCATTTCATCAAATGTTCTACCAACTTCACCACCAAACGATTTATATAATCGTAACGCTAAACGTGTAACTGTAGCAATTCTGCATTGTAATGTTCCATCATTTATTTGTTGCTCGATACTTGGTAATTTAATTCGTGTAGTAAATCGTAACCCTACAGTTATATCATTTACCTTATCGGTTAGTTTGATAATTCCGCTTTCAGGTACTACAACAGATGGCATCTGCTTTGTGCCTGTTACAATGTCTACACTTTCTCCAATCAGATGCGGTACTTCGATTGTGTCTGTTTTCTCTTTGAAAGTTTTCTTGATGAAACAATCAACAAACACATCTGAACCATCATCTGCATACAAAGGCTTACTACACTCTATACATTGTGTAACCTTACCATTAATAGTGCGTTCAATGACAAAGTAGATTGTGTCTTGTTCACCCTCGGCTACACTCTCAACATATTTGTATTTACCTTTAGTTAAGAAATGCGACCAACCATACACCTTTTGTTCTGGAATGTAGGTTAAGCAATTTAACTGCCCATCATCTCGAACATAGTAAATAATACTATCTGGATCTTGTGCATATGCACTTGTTATGGTGGTATGACCTTTAACCAAATTCTTAACAAACAATGTAAGGTCTTGCCCTGTGTAGTTATCACTCTCATAAGAGTACCCCATATCTCGAACAGTACCGCCACGTTCTTGAACGAATACGCATCTGTTACCGATGAACTGTGGTTCACATTTCAATGCACCACGTTGTGTTTGTGTTTTCAAATAGCAGTTAGTAGGTGTAATAGTCTTGCTGCCATCGACTATCCATTCATTACCGCTAGTAAGTACGATTAAGTCATTAGCTGGTACTAGGTGTCTGATTTCATGCATTTTGCGATTGATTACTGGTAGCGTGATTGCGCTATCATCTGTAATCGTACCGCCTACTCTCTCAACACCAAAGTTAGGATAATCACCAGTTCGACTAAACCAGATGAAGTTAGGTTTACTTTCCGTAGCAGCCACAATAAATCTATCTTGATAAAACGTGCATAGCTTTGGATAACCTTTACCCCTATTCCAACTGCCTAACTTCCATTGGTGGCTTGGCTCACCCTCTTTAATACCATTTAAGATATTAACTTTTGCAGTCTTGCTATTTTCTACACTTACAATTTCAACTACACCATATTGCATGAATGGTAGAATTGATAGATCACAATTCACAGAACCACTTTTAATATCTGAGATATATTTAAGCCTTGCGCCAGCCTCTATCTTACCGCTATCTGTAACATTGTAGTCTTTATTAGAGGTGTATGTTCTATAGTCTTTCCACGTTTGCCCATCATTGTTGGAAATCTGTATTTTTACTGTACCCTCCCATGTACCATGAGTGGTGAACTTCCAAGATAGTTCTGTGTCGGTACTATAGCTATCAACATTATAATTGATGTTGTTGTATGTTTTTTCAATAAAAGTTCCTGTAAAACCACGTATTATTTTTTTTTCAACAACACTACCACTTACCTGTGTATGTACCGCCTCAATATAGTAAGCAATCTGCACTACACTACCAACCATGTCTTGTGTAAATAGGTCTTTTGATGCGGTCATGGTATCACCATTAACAACTAAGGTATGAGAATTGTCCGTGTTAATATCCTCGTATGGTTGCTCGGATAGTTTGTATACACCTAGTTTCCAATCTGTATCACTATACCTAGATAGTGTATGGATAGGATATTTACCGCTACAAATGAACATTACATCGCCACTTTGGATAATGTTTAGTTCATTTACAATTTCACTTTCAAACGGTGTATTGATTTCTAAGTTAGTGTACTCACCATTACGCCACACCCTAATATATAGGTGTCCAAACTCTAGCATGAATGATTGGTTGCGGTTAGTGGTGAATTCAAACAATCTAACAGGCTTATCATTGTATTTAGCGTAACCAATAAACTCTGAACCTTGCCTACGTGCCACCGCTCCATAAGGTCTAATGACCGCATTTTCAGCAAGTAGCAATGCACTTTTATATTGTTCTAAATCAAATCTACTCGATACATCTGGCGATACTTCACCAGTAGTAAATGCGACTTGTCCGATATACATAGGTTGCATATCACCAACTCCTTGCTTTTAGATAGTTAGACACATAAGGCATATTCAACCTGCGTTCTTTAGCGCTCATTGATTTTGCCTCTTGAATAGCTGCTTGATACAACTTGTACGATTGGTCAAACAAACCGCTATTACCAGTTAGTGGCATAGCTAAGTCAGATGCCATCTTACACACCAACGCTTTAACGAATATAGGGTTCATTACATCTGCATCGGTTACATCGTACACATAATCAATGTGCATGAGTGGTACATCAGATACGATGTACTTTGTGTTGTTATCCGTTAAGTAAACATCATATTCTCGTTGTTTTTCTGCTCGATATCGTTCACCTTGTTGTAGCACCGCTAAGATACGAACGCACTTTTCAGGATATGCATACACATAATTCCAACCATCAATCTTGTGTTCTGACAATACCGCTCGTTCACGCTTTCGTGCAAAATTCCATTCATATTGTTCTAACAATACTTTACGTGTTAGATCATAATGCAATCTACATTGTCTAGCAGGTTCATTTTCCTCTGTAATAGAACGTATTCGACCTGCATTGATAAGCGATAACGCTTGATTGCAAATATCAGTAGGTGTCATACTCTCACCTCTCTATAAAAAAAGAGGGATGCATAAGCACCCCTCGTTCAATTATTCAGCAGTTTCTTCTGCTTTTTTACCTTTGGTTTTTGCCTTTGGCTTTTCTTCTGTAGGTTCAGCAGTTTCTTCTGTAGGTTCTACTGTTGGTTCCTCAGCTTCAACTGGAATGCCCTCAAAAACTTCATGACCAAACTGTTCGATAATTTCTGCAGAAACATCAATTTCTACACCCTCATCAATAACACCAAAATCACATAAGTAAATTTTCTTTTTAGTTGTTACTAACATAGTTCCCTCCCTCTTAGATTGTATTCGCATCAAACACCAAGAATGCAGAAATAGCGCCAGCAGTCATATTGTTAGCGTTAATTCTGATATACTCTTTTACACCTTGTCCTAAACGTGTAACAATCTCTGTACCTGCTTTAGCGTTTGCAGGTAACGTAATGCCATGAAGTAAAACTGCATTAGCCATATTTTCTTTATCAGATGTATACACATTGAATAAAGGTGTGCCAGTTACATCTTTATCAAGGCGAATTACAAGCCAAGGTGCAACATATGCATTACCAGCACCACCATTATAAACAACGTCGGAATTTGTGTTTGTAGTAATATCTTTACGTAAGAAAAACGTATTATCTTTATCTAACATCATAAGTAGTTACCCCCTTAAATTATCGTACTTGTTGTTCGCCAATGATCAATGCATCAGTTCGTCTAACTGGTGTGCCATTGAAATCAACTGTAATTTTACCCGGCTCTTCGCCAGCTGCAGTTTGGTATTTATGCCCCTCGTTAAGTTGTTTACGCAAGAAACCACGAACAGTTTTATTCATGTACCAAACTGGTCTACCCATACCTAGGTTAGGCACTTTTTCTTCCGCATCAATCATTAGGTCGATTAAATCAGCACCAGCGGATGCATCCTTTTTAAGTTTAGTAACATCAATGTTTGCAATACGAACCACATATCTCCAATCACGAACAGTTAAGCCGTTTTTCCATTGGTAATGTGTTTGGTACGCTTTGTATTTTTTACCCTCTGTTGTTGTTACATCAACAACACCATCATCTTCCATTTCAAAGCCAGCTTTAGAACCTTTTGGATAAATACCATGTACTGTATTAGGACTCCATACCACAAGCCAAATAGATGTTAAGTTCGCACCAGTACCGCCAGCATCAATAATGTTTTCACCACTTTTAGCGGTTTTGTCAGAATAGCGTGGTGTCAAACCAACAAACTTTTCTGGCATTGCTTTAGAACCATAGAATAGAGTGGATGCCATTTCTTGGTTCATTGCTTCTAAAAATGCACGATCTTCTTGTAAACGGAATTCTTTTGCGTTGTTAGCAATCTTTGCCAATTCACGGTCAACAACTGCATACGCTTCTAGCATACCGCAAGTGTCAGTAGCTTGTGCAGTTGCAGATTTACTAGGTTCTACACCATCATTAAACACACGCCATGCAACTTTAGGTAAGCCAGTTCGTACTGTAGATACATTACCAGTAGGTAAGTTACCCTCTAGCATAGTCATATCTGTTAAAATTTCGTTTGTTTGGTTCATCATCTCAACAATTTTGTCAAGATTACCATCACCTGTCATACGTTTTGCAACGTCTAAAATAGTTGGGTTCATAGTTCCGATTGCCATTAATTAATCTCCTTTTACATATCCTTATAAATTCGATTTGCTAATTCTTGTTCAGTTGTTATTTCTGTAGCTGGCTTGCTATTACTTGTATTGCTATCTTCACTAGCCATGCCAGCAATCGTTGCAAACAACTGAATTAGCTCTACACGATTACCCAAGCCATTTTCGGCTAAAATTTCACGAATATTAGGAATGGTTTTTTCAACTACTTCTATACCTGCGCCTGCTTTAGCAACAGTTTCATCAAATTTGTTTCCTAATACTTGAATTGCGTTTTCCTTGTAGCTTTCGTATTGTTCGGTCAATGCTTGTTGCTTTTGTGTTTCATAAGCAGTAACAAGGTCAGTAGCATACTTGTTACCAAATTTAGCTAACTCTACTGCTTGCTCTTGCGTAGCACCTACACCATTAAGCATTTTAGAAAACTCATCTGCGATTGATTGGTCTACTTGACCGCTATCAAACGCTTTCGTGAAGTCATACACAACTGGTTCTGTAGGTTCTTGGTTACCGCTTGTGTCAGTACTACCACCTAAGATTGTGTCTTGTTGTTGGTCTTGTGTATTCGCATCTTGTGGTGTACCACTATCCGCACTCGTTGTGTTATCATTCGTGCCGGTTAAGATTTCATCTGCCATGTGGTTTATTCACCTTTCTTTGTTAATTCTTCAAATATTTTTTGTTGTTCGATATATTCAAGTTGTGCTTGATGATATTTCTTTACGCCCTCTACACCATCGCCAATATGACCTAGCATATTCATGTAGACTAAACCTACTTTCCGTTTCCCCTCGTTGAAAAAGGTTTCAGAATTACCAGTAAACGATTGTTTCAATATGTCGGTGCGGTCTAAAAGCCTACAATAAAACCACCTACCAAGTTCAGTACTTAGTACGTGGTTCAACGCATCAATATCACGATCACGAATATATTCTTGTTTTGTTTTCATCTACACCCCCATACCCATTAATTGTTGCATTACTGGGTTTCCGTCATTGGCTGCATCTGTTGCTTGTTTTGCTGCTCCAGCCATTTGAGGTGCTAGTTGTGCCATTTGTAATGCTTGTGCTTGTTCCTCTTGCTCTTGCTGTGCTTGTTGTTGTTGCGCCATGATTTGTTGATACTCATCATTGGAACGAATAACTTTGATAGGCACACCAAGATTAACGCCGTAAATGTCCGCTGCCTCTTCGAAGTTGAATTTCTGAACGATGTTCGCATTACCCTGTGCTAATGACATAATGAACGCATAGTACTGCTCAATATTCACCAATGAGGACATTTTCTGTGCTTGCGCCAATGGTGAGATGTATTCAATCTTCACATCTAACCCATTAAGCATTTCCGCTACATCATCGTCAATCGGTGGGAATATTCCAGCTCTATCCAAGATGCCATAAGTACGTTCAATGATTGGGTTTAAAAACTCACTTTGCAAGCGTTCGACTACAGGACCTAACTGCTGCATCTTTTCTTGCGTGCGTTCCATAACCTCACGTGCAGTCATTTGACCTGCATCTAGGTTATCAAGCATCAAGAATAAATCAGCACTATATGCACGTTTTATGCTTTCAGATACAAACTGTATCTTAGCTTGTACGTTAGCCACATCAATGCCTACATTGAAGATTGGTTCTACCTTTTCGTTGGTGTCTACTTCCGTTACACCGCCAGGGAATAGATTTACACTACCGATTACACCAGATGATGCACTCATAGGTGGTTTAATACCAAGTTCAATAGCGGTTACTAAATCTTTTTCAAGCAGTTGTAACATTTGTGCATCTGATTGTGCGAACCATGCACACCCTTTACCATAACCGCTTAGATCATGAGTAGTGTGTCTTGCGATTGGTATTGCCCATTCTTCAAAGCCACTATGTCGCAAGATTTCATCTGTGTTACTCTCTTCAACCCAATAGATAGAGGAGTAAGGCATATTTTTATTACCTAGTTTTCCGTTGCGGTCTTTGTTAGGCATTACCAACCAACACACAACAAAAGTACTTGCATTACCCTTACCCTCGTCATAGGCACGTTTAACCTTTTCAGGGCAAGCATTATAACCAAACTCTTCCACTAATTGGTCAGCAGTCATGCGGTATCGTCTACCAAATGTATTTACATCACCATTACTGCCACATTCTAATGCGTATGTACCGATTGGATATGATGTAAACCTCACACCTACTTTTGCATCAGGCATGATACTCATAGGTGCTTGACCGAATGGCAACTCCATATAGGTTTGATGTACTGTATTGTAGAAATTAGACTTAGCAAATACTGCATACAAAATCTGTTCTCTATCGTCTAACACTTCAGCCACTTTACTATTAGCAGCTAATTCAACATTCTCTAACGTGAGTTTAAACCACTTACGGCTTGGCGGTGTCATGCCACTCATTACACCACTAGCGAATATCTGGCAACTTTCCCAAGCCACACCATTATTAATCTTATCGGTGTAGACTTTCGATTGGTCTTGTTCATCGTCAAATACACCAAGAAAAGGTAGTTGATAATCTCGAATATCTTTCCACCTAGATATGTATTTC
>OGGO01000999.1_pt1 | contig 18573 bp, 9 predicted proteins | sample 1571231 | NCBI WGS metagenome assembly OGGO01 (sample SAMEA2582036, study PRJEB24529) | metagenome | biome: Human gut stool | place: China | collected 2011 | reverse complement strand
TGGTTCGCCCGCAGGTGGCCGGCTTCTTGGAATATGCCCGCGACCACGGGGCCATTCTCTACTACGACGTGAACTACCGCGCCTCCCATCGCGACGAAATCATGAAAATCACACCCAACCTGTTGGAAAATCTGGAGTTTGCCGACTTCGTGCGCGGTTCGCATGAAGACTTCGACGTGCTCTACAAGATGCCCGACCCCGACCGCGTCTATCAGGCCGAAATCTCCTTCTACTGCAAGAAGTTTATCTGCACACAGGGAGCCGGCCCCATCATCGTGCGATCTGACGGCGGTTTCCGCAAAGAGTATGCTACCCGACCGATAGACTGCGTGAGCACCATCGGGGCCGGCGACACCTTCAACGCCGGATTCATCTATGGCCTCATCCGGGAAAACATCACCCGTGAAGACATCGACCGGGGACTGGAAGAGACGCAGTGGGACAAGCTCATCGGCTACGGACAGCTTTTCTCAGGCGAATGCTGTAAAGACATCTATAACTATGTGAGCAAGGAGTTTGGGACGAAAATGAGCAAATAAAAGGGTGAGGAGGGGTTCATTTCTTCCTCCTCACGCTGATTTTCCAACCGCTCCAAAGGCACCAGAGGATGGCCAGACCGATGACGAAAATATAGAACACCGTGCCCATACCTAAGAAGGTGTAGATGCGGCCGGTGTGTATTTCGAGGCACAAGGCACGCAGCGACATGGGCAGCGAGGCCATCCATTCGGGCATCTTGACGGCATCAGTGCCTGCGTAGTAGTCTACCACAAAGCCGGGAACGGCAAAATCGGCACTGTAGCCCGACACGGCATGTGCACCGATAGGTATTCCGCGCGTCTGCACAGGCGGCAGAGAGGTGAAATAGTCAGCCACCATGCCCGTCTGCCTATTCCATACATACATACCACTGAACGAGCCCAACAGCCAGTTTCCAGACAAATCTTTTTCCTCTACATTGAGTCCCATCACACTCACGGGCGGTTGCACCGACACCTTTCGGGGGCGGCTGTCGAGCCGATGGAGCGAGTAGAAGCCCTCGGAGGTGTAGAGCAGCCAGTCTTGGCAGGCCTCATCGTAGCGCAAGGTGCGCAGTTTGTCGTTCCAAGGATTGGGACTGTCCATCGCGCTGAAGGGCAATGGCGGCACCTTGGCGCGGGCAATGGCAATGAGAGCCGGCGGACGGAGGAACCAACCCGTGATGCAGACAAAGAGTGTGAACAGGATGGTGATCCGCCCCACGGAATTATGCCATGCAAAGAGCTTGCGCATCAGCAGGGTGTGGACCTGCTTGCTCGCGCGGGGCATAAACCAATAGAGCAGTCCCGAAAGACAAAGGAAAATAAGCACCAAGGCTATGCCATCGACGATGAGTTGGCCCACCAATCCGAAGAGTTCGCCGCTATGCAGCAGCCAGACCGTGCGAAAGAGCGACACCTTGCCGTCGAAATCATCGGGACTCTGTAGTTCCAAGGCTGTGAAACGGTCGTATGGCGGCTGCGAGAGATAGACGCGAGAGCGGCCTGTGACCACGAGTGTGTCACCTTGTGAAGCCATGTCGCTGAGCCGTTCACCACCGGCGCGTTCCAACGGCAGTTCTTCCCAGCCCGTCCCCATGCGGAACCGGTAGACCCCGTAGGGCCCCAGGGCAAAGAGAAGGCCCGACGGCATCACCACCATGCGCCGGATGTTGCGGGTATCGTTGCCCTCGGGCAATCCCGTGTTGAAGTCGGCAAAGGCGGCCCCGGTGTCGTTGGTGATCCACACACCGCCGTTGCCGTACATCAGCACCTGTCCCTGCCATTTCACCGTGCCACGCATCAAACCGTTGTTCCACTGCCGGTATTCATAGCTTCCGGGCAGCATCCCTCTGCTGACATTGACAGACGAAAACAGTGCCGGGTGATTAAGCACCAGCCCGGACACACAGAACATGAGCAGGAAAAAGGTGAGTGCCAGTCCCCACCACTTGTGTTGTTTTTTCCAAGTAGATTTCTTCATTCCTTCTTTTTAAGTAATCTTTTTCTATCGTATCTTCCCTCTTTGGGATGTTCCACGCTCCATCGGCTAATTGAAGAGCCCCACAGCAATGCCCACCGTGGAGGCATGGAGATGGTTGTTGGCATGGGCATAGTCACCGTATGCCTTGACATACCAAAGACTCCGCACTTTCTTGACGGTGAGGGGGAATTGATACATCACCTGCGTATGGCCTTTAAAGTAGTTGGCGGCATAGTATTTCCGATCGGCCAACAACACCTGCTGCGCGTAGTCTCCACTCTCGTCGGCTAAAATCAGGTCGTGTTTCAAACTGTTGTGCAAGCCGGCCGAGACATCAATCCACAACCGACCGCCCATCAAAGCTTTTCCACCTTCAAGGGCATAGTCGACAAAACTATATTTCATCTCCGATGTATTGAGCAGATACTTATTGCGAACAGTCTTCATATTAGCCTTTACCCCCACGTAGCCGGTGACGGTACGAGCCTCGTGAAAGTTCAGACGATAAACGAAATCGAGGTTGAAAAGGTTCACCTGAAAACGCTTCTTGAAAGTCATCAGGCTGATATACTGATAGGAGTTGATTCCCGTTGCCGAATCGGAAGTGATTTTCAGTTGTTGGCGATACTCATCGGCATAGCTCTGTTCGTAGGTAGCTACGAGGTCGATACGGTGGATGAGCCTGTCGGTGATGATGCTGTTCTGCGTCCGGAATCCATAACGGTATTGATAATAGTGTCCGGGCTGATACTTATACTGCCCGTAGACACCCTCACTCCCCCGCTCTATCGTAAGTCCAGTGAGGCTCTCCACGCCACCTGTCCGATAGCCGTAAGAGAGTTCGGCACCTAAGTTGTGGTTCACCCATTCACGCTGAAAGCCGCCTGCACCGCCTGCCGTACCGTCGGCATGTTCCATGCCGCTCATCAGGTAGTATTTCACTGTGGCATCGGTCTGCACGGTGGTGATGTTGGAAATCTTCTCCTTGTAGCGGCGGTAGTGGCCGGCCAGTCCCACGGTGTGGCGGCCCATGGTGAAGGCTACCGACGGAGTGAGCCTGTAGTCGAGCAGCTCTGAGCGTGAACGGGGGTCGCGCAGCCTGCTCAGGTCGCCCACCCGATAGTCCAGTTTCAGACCTCCGCGCCAGTGGCCGAAAGCCTTCGTGCCAACGGCTGCCGTGAGGTCGATGTCCTGCCGGTCGTATCTGCCCGCGATGCTGCTGCCGGAGAAGTAAGGATTGCTGTTGTATGTGCGCATCACGTCGCTCCATGCACGGTCTTTGGTGCGCCCCATGTCGAAGCTGAAACGCCCATAACCGTAGAGCCACGTGCCCAACTGCTGGTAACGCTCCGTGCTGAAAGCGAATCCGTTTGCCTCCACACCTTCCTGCATCCGGTGCAGATTGCCCGCCCCGTGACGGTAGTCGAAGGCGGCGTAACCGCGGTTGCGGGTAGAGTCGATGGTGAGTCCGGCCATGTTGGCGGTGTTACGCCACAACTGCGTGGCATCGTCATAGCGGTATTCTCCTTCTCCTCCGGGTGCATTTTGGGCACCGGCCGGTGTGGCAAGCAACAACAAAGCGAATGCCAGATATGTCATTATCGTCTTCTTTTTACTCATCATATTCGCGTATTCCTATGGTTGTTGATACTTGGAAGTCGTTGCTGCTGTTGTTGGTATCAAGCAAGATACGGTGGCCGTCCTTGCCCTTTCGAGAGGAGGTCTTGCGATAGACCACCTCTCCCGTGTAGCCGCCTGCCGACCGGATGGTGATATATCCCGCGTCGAGATCGTCATAGAAGCGCTTGGTGGCTATGTCGGTGCCGGTGGCCTTATACTTCAATATCTCCACGGCATCAAGCATGTAGCGTTTCGGAGCCACCAGCCACTGGTTGCCTTTGGTTTTGCCGTAGTCGTAGGCCAGCGGCCACGAAGTCACATCGGCATCGGTGCGGAAAATCACCACGGCCCCCGGACCACCCTGACTGAGATTCATATTGGTGATGGCTGCATAGGTGGTGTATTTCAGTTCGAGTGCCCTCACAGTCGGATTATTGACTGTGCGTCCCCGCTCGTCCTTGGCCTCGAAGTCGGCCGTGAGCAGATTGGGGTCGGTAGAGGCGTTGACGGTGTGATCGATGGCACTGTTGGTGATGACCACCGTACCGCCGGGAACCACCTCAACCGGCTTGTCGACCGGTATGCGGAACACCTGTTTGAGCATCACCACCGAGTCGGCATACTCGCTCTTGAGCTGGGCGAGCGTATATGCCGGACTGGAATTGGTCTCCACCAGCCCGACATAGAGCCCGGCAACATCCACGCTGTGGTCGCTCTGGTTGTAGAGTTCGATGTATCGGCCGGCCAGATAGTTCTTCTTATTGTTGTCTTTCGTACCGGCATAGTACACCTTGCCTATCACGATGGAGCGGTTGATGGACAGCTGGGTGGCGAGTTGCAGGGGTGCAGCGGTGCGGTCTTCGGCCAGCAACTGCGAATTGATGTTGCCCGACACCACTGCTCCTTCGTTCACCACGTTGTCACCCGTGAGTCCGGCATATTCTCCCGCGGTGAGATCCCACGACGTGGAGACGGCATAGACATCGGGCACGATGCCTGCAAAATGAGCCTGTCCGGAGGCATCGGTGGTGGCTGCGAGGCGCGTGCCGTCTTGCTTGGTGATGACCACCGTGCGGCCTTCAAGACCGGCATTGGCAGCCGTGAACTCCTCGGGGGCCACAAGCTGCACATCGACCGACACGGCCCGTGTAGCATCGTCATAGTCCACGCAGCCCACCGTCAGCACCGAGGCGAACAGGAAGGCAGCCAAAAGGCTTATCATCTGATTCATTGTCATTTGTTCTGAAATGGGGTTTTACAAGTTGAAGTAAAGTTCCACGCCGTAGCTGAAGTTACCTGTGTTGCGCTGGGTGAGCGTTGTGGTATTGTTGTTGGCACGCAGATAAGGTTCATAGAAGAGCATGTTGTTCACATAGAGCGACAAACCGCCTACCTTGCCCAACTCTTTGGTGAGTCGTCCGGAAAGGTTCCATGTGGGCTTCTGCCTTTCCGGAACGGCATCACTGGCTTTGATGGCCAGTTCCTTGATGGGGATGCTGTGTATGCCCGTCGGCTTTTGGGCATAGTAGTTGCCGTTGAGATCGAGATAACCGTTGAGCATATTGTCGGTGATGGACTTATAGTTGAGGTTGGTGTCAATGAAACCAACGGGGGGCACATTGGCGATATAATTGAACCGATAGTCCTGCCAAATCACCTGCCCCGTGAACGATGCCACCATGCGCAGACTCGGAATATTGGTCACCAAGCGCAAGGTGTTGACAAAACGGCGGTATTTGTCGTAGTCGTAGTTGTTGTAAGCCAACTTGAAAGGCGTCACGTTGTTGGCCGAATAGTCGGCAGGCAGATAGGCAGATGGCACACTCTTTGATTTGTAGAGGGTGTTCCATGTCTTGGTTTCGAAATAGGCACCGCTGAAATAAACCGACGTGCGGAGAGGCCTGATTTCCCCAAGGTCGAAGTCAAACTCTACGCCTCGGTTCACCGTTGTGTTGGTGTTGCCTATTTTTCCGGTAGTCATAAACACAAGGTCGCTGCGGGCCGGGGTGTCATAGTCAATGACTGTCGCTCCACCGGGGGTGGCAATGAGGCCCGATGCGGTGGTGTAGACATTGCTCCGATAGGTGAAATACTCCGTGTCAGCACCGAATCCATTGGGCGTGTGGTCGCGGTAGGCGAGGATGCTGAGCCGGCGGTTGTCGGGCAATTTGACATCGATGCCCAGTTCCACCTTCGTGGTGGTGGCGTTGCGGAGGTCTTTGCTCTTCTCCACTTCATACACCTGCGTGTGGTAGACAAGCAACCGGCCGGCAGGATTGTCCTGCGGCATGTAGTTGGCGGCCACCCGATCGTCATATTTCTTGTCGGGATAGAGGTAGTCCAGTCCCGGTGTCTTGCTGTTCAGACCGATGCCGCCGCGAAGGTCGAGCCATTTGGTGACGGCGAAGGAGAGGTTCAGTCGCGGACTGAGGGCGTAGGTGGCCAAGTCGCCGAAAGGCTGAAGGGTGGTGAAACGCATACCCAACTGGCTGCGCAGCACATTGACTTCGTTGAGATGCCAGGTGAAATTATCCTCCGCGTAGGCTGCAAACTGGTGGATGCCCGGCACGTCGGAGAAAGCGCGCGGACGACCGTTGTTGTTGGCCCGGTAGGGACGGGTGTCGTCGGCATTGTAGAATCCACGGCCGCTGTTCCAAGTATACTGGTAGTCCATACCCACCTTGAACTGCTGACGCGTATTGCCGGCCTTGAGGAAGAAGGCATCGGTCGCCTTGACGAAGAAGTGACCCGGCCGACTCTCGGTGATGCCTGTGGCCAGATAAGATTGGGTGGCCCAGTTCACGGAGTAGTAGCCCGTCTTGAGGGCGGTGATGATGGGCAACAGTCCACTGCTCACCGACACGTAGGAAGAGTTGTGGCTGTCGGCCTGCGAGAGCGTCAGGCCGAGCGTGTAGGAGAGTGTCCGCATGAGCGGCTTGCCCACACTCACCCGCCCGTTGTGTGTCAGACTGAAACTGAGGTTCTTGTTCTTCCAGTAGCTTCCGTCGTCCACAGCGTCGGGGTCGTTGCCGCTCCAGTCGCGGGCATAGAGCATACGCAGTTTGGTCTCGGTGTGCCAGTGTCGGGTAAAATCGTATCCCCACCCCAGACTCATGTTGTAGCGGCCATAGCTGCGAGTCTTCTGGCGTGGGTCGCCCCATGCCTTAGCATAGTCGAAGTTGAAGTTGAACACCCCCGCCCGGGGCAGTCTGAATCCCTTGCCGAGCGAATAGTTCTGCAATTCGGGATTGATTTTCCCTTTCACCTGCCACGGGGTGACACCGGCCTTGGAGTGTACCACCACGAGTCCGCTCGTCAAGTCGCCGTATTCAGCCGACGGAATGCCGCGCACCACCTCCACGTTGTCAATGTCGTCGGCCCCTATCTGCCGCAGGTCGGTGCCCGTAAAGGCAGTTGGCGAGAACTGGCCTGCCGAGAGCACGCCGTTGTTGGACATGGGCACACCATCCACCACGATGCTCGAACCGAATGCACTCGTCACATTGTTGGTGAGCGAGCGCAGTTGCAAGTTTTGCTGTGCGGTGAGGTCGGTGTTCTGTATCACCTGTCCGGGGATGAGCTGCATGATGTCGGCCAAGCTTGCAGCCTGCAAGTGGTCGATGGCCTGCCGGCCTATCTTTGAACTGGTCGATGTGCCCGAAGCGTTCTGCCGGGCCGTCACCACTACTTCCTGCAAAGCCAGTGAAGTGGGTGTGAGTTGCACGGCGAGGGTGAGATCGCTCCCCACCTTCACGTTGGAGACATACTCCTCGTAGCCCACATAGCTCACCTTGAGCCGGTAAACACCGGCCGGCACATTGCCAACCGAGGCCTTGCCATCGGCATCGGTCACGGTGACTGCACCCAACGGGTCAAGACTGCACGTGGCCATAACCACCGGTTCGTGCGTTCCTTTCTCCGTGACAGTGAGCCTCACGGCATACTTGCCTGCCTTCGTCTGTGCCGGAGCCGTGATGGCATCAGCAAGCACCAAGAACAACGTAAGGACTATGAGTCTGATGACTTTTTCCATGCTTGTTGTATTCTGATTTCTTTCGTATGAATGTTACCTGAATCGGAAGCCGTCTAAAAAACAAGTTGCGACAACACTTAACCTATTAGAGCGCAAAGATATGAAGTTTTCCCGATTAAAACAATACCAACATTTAGTGATTTTTTTCAGATAAAATTCACAGGAGTAAAGGGATACAAAGGCATGAAGCATTCCTCCTACAGCAGGATACAGACTTCTTATCTTTTTACCTCTTTACTTTTGGGTTGTAAAAGCAGGACGAAGATTTCATTAACACCCACCATCTGACACCTATCACCTGCCACTTGTCCAGCCCCCCAACCCCCTAACTTAGGGGGCTTAGGAGGCTGGGCGTAGATTACCTGCCCCCTTTCACCGTCACTCTCTCTTCCTTGATGAGTTTGATTTGGCGCAGCAGGTCGGCATAGTGCAACTTGTCGATGCCGGAAGCTGTGGCAGCCTGTGCCTGGCAGAAGCGTTCCACACGGTCGAGATGCTGCTCCACATAGAGCTGTATGTCGGAGTTGTTGGCCCGGGCGTTGATGCCGGCCTTGTCTTTCTCGGTGGGATTGAGCAGACTGTTGATGTTTTCAAGATAGGCACGTTCGAGGGTGCGGCGGGCCTTGTCTTTGACGGGCGAGGCTTCCGTGAGAGGCCGCCAAACGGTGGCGAACACATCAGCGAGGTAGTCGGGCAACCGGTAAGCTTGCTTCGACGAGAACGAGTCGTCATAGATAGTGCCCAGCATGGCCGGTGTCATCATCACTTTCAGCACTCTCGTCTGCTGGGAAGATATGTCACCGGCCACATCGGTGCCCGTGATGTCAACGATGTTTTGCGGGTAGAGCCAGAGCGGAGCGTCGAACAGCTGACGACCGAAATAGGCCACGGCCTCACGCTGGCGAGAGGCCGGTGCCACCTCGTAGGGCTTGCGCCCGGGCATGTTGTTGAGGTAGCGGCCACCAAGATTCTTCATCACGTGGTTGTTGTAGCGGTTGAACTGGCCTTTTGCACTCTTCCACATCTCCTGAAGGTCATCGTGGCGGTCGTTGGTCTGGCGTGTCCACTCGGGCAGACCGGCCACCACACGCTTCAGGTTTTTGATGCCATAGTCGCTTGCCTTCACATTGTCGTCGCCCAAGTCCTCGGTCTGGGCGCGCGGGTCTTCATTCCTGCCTTCGCCTCCAAACCACAGGCGGGGATTGGCGGCAAGCACCTTGGTGGTTTCGGTCATGAGCTGCTCCTTCTCCTCAAACTCGTCCTTGAACTCCGGACGGTATTGGTAGCCCCACTTGATGGCCCACTTGTCGTAGTCGCCGATGCGAGGAAAAAGGCCCCGTTCGCCGATACCATCTTCGGGCTGGGCCACATAGTTGAACCGGGCATAGTCCATGATAGAGGCCGTGTGGCCGTGGGCTTCCACCCAAGCCTTGTCGCGCAACTTCTCCACGGGCGTGGCGTGGCTGGCCCCCATGTTGTGGCGCAAGCCGAGCGTGTGTCCCACCTCGTGGGAAGAGACGAAGCGGATGAGCTGTCCCATGAGTTCGTCATCGAACTTCATGGTGCGGGCGCGCTTGTCAAGAGGCCCGCACTGGGTCATATACCACTTGGTGAGCAGGTTCATCACATTATGATACCAGCAGATGTGGCTCTCGATGATTTCACCGCTACGCGGATCCACGACACGCGGGCCGTAGGCATTTTCGGTCTCGGATGGCAGATAGCGCAGCACACAGTAGCGCGCGTCGTCCACACTCATGTCGGGGTCGTCGGGCCACTCCTTGGCAATGATGGCATTTTTGAACCCCGCAGCCTCGAAAGCCACATTCCAGTCGTTGATGCCGGCCATGAGGTATTTCACCCATTTTCGCGGTGTGGCAGGGTCGATGTAGTAGACGATGGGCTTCACCGGCTCCACAAGTTCGCCGCGCCGATACCTCTTAAGGTCTTTAGGCACAAGACGGTAGCGGGAGACAAACTGCTCGCGGTCGGTCTTATGCTGGTCGTCGCTGAAGAGCGTAAAGCGGTTGGTGAAGTAGCCTATGCGCTCGTCCCAAAGGCGTTTTCGCATGGGCTCCTTGGGCAGAAGCACGATGGAGGTGTTCAGCCCCAGCGTCACCTGCCCCGTCATCGACGCACGGGTCTTAGATGTGGAGGTGGCGTAGGTGCGGGTAGTGGCTATCTCGATATTGAGAGGATAGACCTTCATCGTGTCGATGAAGGTGCGGTCGGCCTGCAGTCCGCCAAGTTTGAGGTTTTTCTGTTGCGAGGAACCAATGCTCGTCACATTGTTGTCTTTGATGAAGATGGGTGTCACTTCGATGAGCCGGGCATCTTTCTTCTTGTTGCGGCCTATCACCTTGAATGCGGCCACAATGGGGTCGGTGGTCGAAGCTTTCAGTGTTTGGGCTATCCGGTCTTTGTCGGAGGCTATCTGTGTGAGCACGTATGCACGCAGCAGCAGGGTTTTCTCATCGCGCAGTTCCCAGTAGAGTGCTTCCTCGTTGACCTCTTCGCCGGCAAACTTACCGAAGTCTTGGGGCACGGAATTGAAACGCGTCACGGCCAACATCATACGGTCAAGCAACGTATCGGGCACTTCAAAATACCATTTGTCCTCAATGTGGCGCACGGTGAACAGACCTTTCTGCACCGAACCGCCCTTCTTGATGAGCTCTTCGTAGGCCGGCAATTTCTTTTTCTTCTCGTCTTTCAGGCTGCCTTTTTTGTCTTTGGGGCCGTGCGGGTGGTCTTTTTGCTCCTGCCGTGTGGTGTCGTTGTCTTGTGGAAGATAGCCGACAGCCCCGGCCGTGCTTGCACTCAATGCCAGCATCAAGATGCCGGCGATCAGTTTTCTGTTGATTATCATTGTGTTGTATTCGCTGATTAAAAATGCAAAGATAGGAAAAAAGGATGTAATCTGTGCAGGAAACTGATTTATTAATGGGAATAATTAGGAGTTAAAGGGAGTTAAGGAGAAGTTCCTTTAACTCCTAAAACATCTCCCTTTAACTCCTAATTATTCCCTCACAACTTCACAGCGAGTCCTGCCACAATCCACGTACCGGGCTGTGGCACATTGCCCACATCTACATAGTTGCAGTGGAACAGGTTGTTGCCCTCCACATAGGCTGTCCATGCAGCTTGCGTCCAAGTGAGCTTGGCATCAAGCACGCCGTAGGATCCGTAGCGGTGGACAGCTCCGGAAAGGTCGGTGTAACTGCCCATGCGATGCTGAAAACGATAGTTGGCAGCGAGGTCTAAATGGCTCCACAAATGGAAGCGTGCATCGGCCACAAACTTGTTTTTGAGGTATTCCAGCGCGTAGAGACTGCGGATGCCGGCATGTTCCTCCTCGCTCTGGTTGATGTAGCAATAGCTCATGCCGAGACTCTTCAGCACCCGCTGGGTCGGCAACAGTCTGCCGAAATCGAAACGGAGAGCGGCCTCAAAGCCCGTGGCGTTGATGGCCCCGAAGTTGACCGACTTCCACAGCAGACTGCCGTCGGCATCGGTGGTGCCGTCACTGATCCAGTCGATGAGATTCTTGTGGTGGTTGTGAAACACGCTCGCACTGCCGCTGATGCCCCGCCCGGCGTTGTATTTCAATCCGCCTTCCACGGCCGAAAGTTCTTCGGGCTTGAGGTTGGGGTCGGCCTTGTGACCGCCCTTGCTGTAATACAACTCCGTGACCGAAGGCATACGGAGCGACGAGTTGTAGGAGGCATAGACCTTCCAACCGCCTCCGAGAAGATAGCTCGCATCGATGCCGGGATAGACGCGCATGTTCATCGCCGCCCAACTGTTCTTCACGGCCACGATGCCGGCCGAGAGGGTGAAGCGCCGGAGCAGAATGTTGTGCTCGGCGACAAACTGCACATTGGTGCGGTTGACACCCTTCTTGTAATACAGGTCGGTGCCGCTGATGTGCCGCGGTGTGGGGAGCGTTTCGCCGAGATTGGTGCTCACGAGGTCTTCGTTGCGCAGTTCGGCCCCGAAGGCTGTGCGCCCGAGAGCCCAGTCGAAGTAGGCGTTGAGGTTCACACCGAAGACATCGGTGCGGTGATAGTTGAAGGGATACTTGTCGGGCCGGTCGCGGAAGAGTTCGAAGCGGTCGTAGTTGTGGTTCCAGTAGATGGCGGGGCGGAAGTGGACGGCCCCTTTCCGGGTCTCTGCCTGCAAGGCCGTGTAGGTCTTGAAGGTGTGTTCGAACTGGTCGTCCCACTTGGGACCGTAGAATGTGCTCGACCCGAAGTCTTTCACCGAGAGCCCGGCATGCCAGCGCAGGGCGACGGCCTCGTCGGCGTAGCGGCCTTCATAGAAGGCCTTGCCGCCGCTGTAGTCGGTGTTCAGCCGGCCGGCCTTGTTGCGCGTGTAGCCGTCGCTGCGGGTATAGCTGCCCGAGAGCCTGCTGCTCCACGGGCCGCAGACATAGCTGCCGCCTGCCCCGACCGAAAGATAGCCGAAGCTGCCGCCCTCGACATGGGCATTCAAGCCCGTGCGCTGTGGTGTTTTGGTGACAATGTTGATAGCTCCGAGGAGAGATGAAGTTCCATATACACGCGCGGCAGGCCCTTCCAGAACTTCGATGCGTTCGATGTCGCTGATGTCTACAGGATAATCGAAAGCGTTGTGGCCTGTCTGCGGATCACAAAGGTTGATGCCGTTGAGCAGCACGGTGATTTGTTCATGGTTGCCTCCGCGTACGCTTACGTCGGTCTGCGCGCCTATCGGCCCTCGCTGGCGCACATCGACGCCCACGGCATACTTCAACAAATCGTTTACACTTTGCACCGATGCCGCCTGAATGTCTTCCCGGCTCAGTACAGTTACCATTCTCGCTTGCTGACTGCGTGTCAGCGGCGCCCTCGTCCCGGTCACGCTGACCTCGTCGAGTGTCTCCCTGTAGCTGATGGCGGAGTCGGCGGTCACCTTGTCCACGTCGACGCTCACACCTTCGGCCTTGGCATAGGTCAGCGTGGCAATGCTCAACGTACCGATGATCACCTCCCTGCCCAAGCATGAGAAGAGAGCGTAGCCCTTGTTCGAGAAGTGTTTGAACTTGAAGCTACTGCGCTTGTTGAAAATTGTTTTGTACATAAAGTTGTTTAAAAATCGCGCTTTGCACTATCGCAAAACGCCTGCAAAGGTACGATATTTTTCGGAACTGTCTATATTTGACAAGAAAAACAAATATATGTAAACGGAAGTTAAGGAGGGTGTGCCCTCGCAAGAGATGGGACAGCGGCAAATAATATCAACAAAAACACCTCCGCAAAAATTCTCCAACCAGAACGGCAAGCCGGCTTCAATCCACCGGAAAAGCCCCCTGCTCTTCTCATCCGGACTCTTCGAGCTTGCAAAAGAGCCACAGTTGAGAGCCGGAAGAGCCACAGTTGGCGTGCAACTGTGGCCCTTTTGCAAGCCCGGTTGGGCCCTTTCAGACCAGTTTTCGGGCCCAATTACGCGTCAATAAAATTCAAACCACTGATAGTCAACACTTTAAAAGCATCGCCAAAAATCGCGCATTTGCGACAAACGGGGCGTTCGTCGCGAATATCGCAATATGAGAGACCGAAAATGAATAAATAGTTTAACAATTATACTCCGGGCCTTCCCTGCCAAACATCGGCTCATGCCATTTTTACAAAAGGGAAAAAATAGGGACGAAAGGCAGCACACAAACGGATAGCAATCTTTCGTCCCCATCATCATACATCTGTTATCCCATTCAGTTATCATTCATTATACTGTCTGTAATGTTCTCTTCCGCGTCTTTACGCTCTTAGACTTCGAGTTTGTTATTTTCGTCTTGATATATTTTAATAATGTCTTTATTCCTTTTTTCGGTGCAAAGATACGGAACAAATCGGAATCTACGCTTATCAATATTCTTCAAAATGCCATTCATTTTTCATCAAAACACCATTATCAATCTGTCATTTTCCATCATCGAAAATATGTAAACTACTGACAATAAATATTTTACTACTTGTTATAACACAACAAGAAAGATAACAATGTTTGACGAATAATAGCCCACACACCGGCATATCATAGAAAAAAATATGCCCGTTTGTTTGGAAAATCGCACACAGTTTGTTATCTTTGCAGTAAGATAGACAGTGCTCGGCAGTTAGAGAACAAGTTCTCATTGCGACCATTTGCACTATATTTTCATAAAATAGGCTGCACTCGGCAATTAGAAAACAAGTTTTCATTGCACTCGTTTGCACTATCCTTACATAAAAGGACAGCAAACAACTCACAAAAAAGAAAGTGGTCTACCGCTTCAAAAAGACTCAAAGCAAGGGGTATCCCATATTTTTAACTAAACGAGGCTTCAAGATGACCGCCCTGATAACGACTCTTAAAAAACTCATAGCCTTGCCAATAACAGTGCCGGGATTATTGCTCTTGATATTGACCACTCTCTACGCATGTGGAAAGCGGAAGTCCTCATTTACTCCGGAAGAGCGCAGAGCCGCCGACAGCATCGTCAATTCCATTGGCTCGGTCGACTCGCTGAAACAAAGGCAAAAGGCGATGGAGCAGCGAGGCGACAGGCTGGGGAGCATCGTTGCCCTGCGCGAACTGGGGAGGCGGATGCGCAACCAAAGCCGGTTTGACGAAGCTCTGAAATATCATATCAACGGACTGAAACAGGCCGAAAACATGCACGACACGATCGAAATCGTGCAGGCACTGAACAACATAGGCACTGACTACCGCCGGTTGGGCGTGCTCGATGTGGCGACCGACTACCATTACCGGGCACTGACGATGAGCCAAGAGCACAACGACACATCCTCGCAGGCCCGGAAAAACCGAGTGGTCTCGCTCAACGGACTGGGTAACATCTATCTGACGATGGGCAATCTTGAACGGGCCGACAGTGTGCTACACATGGCACTGGCAGGAGAGAAAAAACTGCACAGTGACTTGGGACAGGCCATCAACTATGCCAACCTGGGCAGCATATTCCGCCAAAAGGGGAAAACGGACTCGGCATGGGTCTACTACCGGCGGGCGATGGTGTTTAACCAAAAAGCCCATTCCGAACTGGGGATGGCTCTCTGCCACACTTACCTCGGCTCACTGTATGAAGATGAACAAGAGTATGAAAATGCCATCGTGGAATACAACATCGCCTACGAATCGATGAAGCAACAGAAAGACGAATGGCACGAACTCGTCACGATGCTTGCCATGGCACGCATACAGGAGAAAATGGGCAATACGGAAATGGCACTATCCATACTCGAAGAGGCCTTGTCCAAAGCCCGGGACATCAAATCGGTGGAATATCAGGCCGAGATATTCGAACTCTATTACTTCATTTACAAAAGAAAAGGCGACTTCAGGCTGGCCTTGTTCTACCACGAGAAGGCTGCAGTGCTGCAAGACAGCGTGATGGACATCAAGAAAGTGAACCAGATTCAGAATCTCAGTCTGGGCATTGAGCGCAACAGACAAATGAAGAAGGTGAACGAAGCCAAACAGAAATATGAGGCCGAGCGTGCCAGCAAGCGGGTGTTCTTCCTCGTATTTGCACTCATCATCGTGATATTCGTGGTGGGACTGGCACAGATGTACTACATGATGCGTATAAAGACTCGCAACCAACGGGCCATGCAACGGTTGAGCAGTATGCGTGAAACGTTTTTCACCAACATCACCCATGAGTTTCGCACACCCCTCACCGTGATACTCGGACTGTGCAGAAACCTCCAACGGACGGCTCCGGATGATCAAACACGCGGCATAGGAAAAACGATCGAGCACCACGGCAACAACTTGCTTACACTCATCAACCAACTGCTGGAAATATCGAAAGTGAAGTCGGTCGTGGGCGAACCCGACTGGCGACACGGCAACCTGACAGCTCATATCGCAACGATCGTAGATGGCTACAGACAATTTGCACACGAAAAACTCATCGAACTGAATTTCATCGCACAAGGACCGATGGAGATGGATTTCGTGCCCGATTATATTAATAAGGTTGTGGGCAACCTGCTATCCAACGCTCTCAAATTCACTCCCGAGCATGGGCGTATAGAAGTGACAGCTAAAGTAGAGAAAGGCCAAGCCGTGATGAGTGTGAGCGACACGGGACCGGGGATGGACGAAGAGAGCACACGACGGCTTTTCGAACCTTTCTTCCAAGTGAATAACGACAGCAAACACCTCGGAACAGGAGTAGGACTGGCACTTGTAAGACAACTCGTGGACTCCATCAACGGCAACATCAGTGTGGAAAGCGTACCGGGAAAAGGTTCGCGCTTTATCGTCACCATGCCGATGAAACATGGCGACGGCAAGTGGAAAACCACCGGAGATGTCTGTCCGCAGAAGGTTGCCGAACCGTATAAAAGTTCTGAACTGAAAGACAGTGACAATACAGATGAAGGGCGCACACGCATACTCATCGTTGAAGACAACCGGGATGTGGCTGCCTATACGGGCAGCCTGCTATCCGACCGTTATGACCTTTTCTATGCCGCCAACGGCAAACTGGGAGTAAAGAAGGCAGAAAGCATCGTGCCGGACCTTATCATCACCGACCTGATGATGCCCGAGATGGACGGTCTGGAACTCTGCCGGCACGTGCGCAAAACGGAACTTATCAGCCACGTGCCTGTCATCGTGATCACCGCCAAGACTTCTGAAGCCGACCGCATCAAGGGACTCGAAGCCGGTGCCGATGCCTACCTCGACAAGCCCTTCAACAGCGATGAACTGTGCGTGAGGGTGGAAAAGCTGCTCGAACAGCGCCAACTGTTGCGCGAAAAGTTCCAAAAGGCTCTTATAGAAGGAAAGGAGGAGGATGTTCAGTGCAGCGATGCCGACCAACGGTTCTTGAGCAAAGTGGTGGACAGCGTGTTCACCCTGATGGACCGCAAACAGGTAGACGTACACAACGTGGCATCACAACTCTGCATGAGTCACCAACAACTGTATCGCAAAATCGTATCGCTCACAGGGGTAACACCCGCCACCTACATCATGCAGCTGCGCATGAAACGCGCCCGTCTGCTTCTGGAAAACCATCCCGAGATGAATATCTTTGAGGTGGCCACGAGCTGCGGATTTGACGAGCCCAGCAATTTCACCCGTAATTTCAGAAAGATATATGGTGTGCCGCCCACCCAATATGTGAAACGGGGAGCCCCCGATTGCAGCGCGGAAGAAAACAACGGAAAAGAATAGCCATGTAAAAAGATATCACAGGAATATACTAATGGGAAAAAATCGACCGAAAGATGCTGTCTTTCGGCTTTTTCTTTGTAATTTTGTCTGCCGATACTAAGACAAGAAAACGCATGGAACTATTGCTGCACTACTGCTGGAAACACAAGATATTCCCACTATCACCCCTCACCACCACCGACGGACACGCTGTGGAAGTGCTCGATCCGGGGCTGCACAACACCAATGCCGGCCCCGACTTTTTCAATGCAAAAGTCAAAATCAACGACACCGTGTGGGTGGGAAACGTGGAGATTCACGACCGTGCAAGCGACTGGTTTGCCCACGGACACGACCACGACGGGCATTACGACAACGTGGTGCTACATGTGGCGGGAGAGATTGATGCCGATGTGCGCACGAGCAAGGGAGATTTTGTGCCGCAGATGCGCCTCGAAGTTCCGCCACACGTGAAGGCCCACTACAGCGAACTGCTTGCTGCCGACGCCTACCCGCCTTGTCACGCGGTGATACCTTCGCTCACACGACTGATGATGCACTCGTGGATGAGTGCCCTACAGACGGAGCGACTGGAGCTGAAGACCGAGGCCATAAACCGGCGCGTGTCGCAATGTGACGGCGACTGGGAGGCGGCTTACTTCGTGACTATGGCCCGTAACTATGGGTTCGGTATCAACGGAGACGCTTTTGAGCAGTGGGCTCTCAGCATTCCGCTGCACGCTGCTGACCACCATCGGGATGATCTTTTCCAGACGGAAGCCATCTTCATGGGCCAAGCGGGACTGCTCGATCCCGAGACCATTCCTGCCCACTGCCGGCAAGACGCACTGGAGGAAGGCTATTTTAACCGTCTGCGCAGCGAATATGAGTATCTGGCCCACAAGTTTTCGCTTCGCCCCATCGACCCGTCATTGTGGCGATTCCTGCGACTGCGGCCGCAAAACTTTCCGCATGTACGCATATCGCAGTTGGCCAACCTCTACTACAAGCACCGCACAAGGCTCAGATTGTTGCTCGAAGCCGACACGGTGAAGGCTGCCGAGGAAGTGCTCCGCACATCCGTCACACCTTATTGGGAGACGCACTACACCTTCGGTTCGACCAGCACCCACAATGAGAAGAATCTCTCACGGCAATCGCTCAACCTGCTGCTCATCAACACGGCCATACCCATGCTGTTTGCTTACGGCCGCTATAAATCGGACGAAAGACTTTGCAACCGTGCATTCGACTTTCTCGAACAGCTCAAGGCAGAAAACAACCACATCGTCAGAATGTGGCAGCAGTGCGGACTTGTCGTGGAAACGGCCGGCGACTCGCAGGCACTCATACAACTGAAAAAGGAATACTGCGACCGCCGTGAGTGCCTGCGATGCCGGATAGGCTACGAATATATGCGCGCTACGCCATAAACAGGGCGCACAACCGACACAACACATACACCAAGCAATAACTAAACACATTTTTAATTAGAACAATTATGAGTAAGTACATCTTTGAAACCCGCATGGAAGTGCGCGACTACGAGTGTGACATCCAAGGCATCGTGAACAATGCCAACTATCTGCACTACACGGAACATACGCGCCACCTCTTTCTGCAAAGCACGGGACTGAGTTTCGCCGAGATGCATCAGCGCGGCGTTGATGCCGTGGAGATCGGAAGAGCGTCGTGTAGGGAAAGAGTGTAGATCTCGGTGGTCGCCG
>OGGO01000985.1_pt1 | contig 18810 bp, 15 predicted proteins | sample 1571231 | NCBI WGS metagenome assembly OGGO01 (sample SAMEA2582036, study PRJEB24529) | metagenome | biome: Human gut stool | place: China | collected 2011 | reverse complement strand
GCGAGGAATCCAGCCCTAATTTTTAGGCTCAAAAAGTTTTAGCGGACAGCAATAACTTTGATTATAGCTTTCGCCTTGTTTGCCGTAGAAGATTTGAATCCGAAATTCTTATTGTCGAATGCTTTCTTTCTGATTATTTTCCGTTCCGTATTGACGCCCATTATGGCTACTTCGTTTTATAGCAATGTACTGTACCGGCTGGAACAAAAATATATGTATTCTTTGTCGGAGACTATAACGACTGCCGACCCACTGGCAGCGTCACGGTATAGCCAATCTTTGAACAACGCACTGGCGCAGGGGCACGGAAATGCCGAGGCGGCACAACTGGCAACTAATTCTTTATATACCACCTTGCAACAGCAAAGTCTATTGCTCGCACTGAAAGAAATACTGGGCTATCTGCTGGTTATATCAATCATCATTGCTGTTGTTTCCCGTTTTATTCCGTTCCATAAGACACTCCGTGTCACATTTAAAAGAACAGGCGACGATATGGTTTAATTTGTCCTTCGCGGATTTTGATGAATGGTAATGCAATGATTGTTAGTGATTTTTTATATCTTTATGGCAAAATCTAAAATATGGAGACAAAGAAAGGCTTTCTCGAACTATTGTTCTTGACTGATGAGCAAGAATATACGATTGATCGATATTGGGAACGTGGTGGTATATTCGTTCTTTTACTATTTATATTGTCAGTACTGCCATATTCATCGAAAGCCCAGATGTCGTCTGATAGCCTCGTCCAAAAAATAGCCGGATATATCGATGCTATACAGAATTTTGGGGATGTACTGCCGCAAGAAAAAGTCTATTTACACTTTGATAATACCAGTTATTATCAGGGAGATCCTATTTGGTTTCAATGCTATGTCGTCACACCCGGACTGAACCATCCGACGGAGCTAAGTAAAACACTCTATGTAGAATTGTTGAATCCTGGTGGTGAGATAATTTCAAAACGAGTATTACCTATACGGAACGGTCGTTGTCACAGCAGTTTCGAATTGACGCAACTTCCTTTCTATTCCGGTTTTTATGAAGTCCGTGCCTACACGAAATATATGTTGAATTTTGGGGAGGAGATTATTTTCTCACGCGTTCTTCCTGTTTTTGATAAACCTGCTAATCCGGGTGAATATAAAGAGAAAAATATACAAAAGTATGCGGTTTACAAGTATCCGCAGACCAGAAAGAAAGCAATGAAGGCAAAAAAGGTTAATTTAAAGTTCTTTCCAGAAGGAGGAAATTTGGTAAAAGGTGTTCCTTCACAGGTTGCTTTTGAAGCAACTGATGCTTACGGAAATCCCATAACGCTCTTTGGTAGGATTATCAATCGGAGAAAAGAAGAAATCGGTCATTTTGCCACTATACATGAAGGGCGGGGCGTATTTACTTATATACCTACTGGTGAAGACGCTGACAAAGCCGAAGTGGAGCTTGGTGGAAAGAAGTATCGTTTTGACTTGCCGGAGGTCCGTTCGCAAGGGTATGTATTGCACGTTGATAATCTTACCTCGGAAGATAGTATAGCTGTCAGTGTACAGAAAAATACATATACACCATCAAACTTATTAGGCTTGGCTGTGATTGCTCATGGAAAACTATTAAATTCTTGTCTGTTAAATGTGGGGAAGAACACTCCTGTCTCCTTCAAACTCGACAAATCGGAATGGACACCGGGAGTAGTACAACTTGTATTATTCGATACTGCGGGACAGATCATTGCCGACCGTCTTGTCTTTACGCGAAAACCGGAACTGCTGGTAGTTGACGTACGCAAAAGCAAAGAAAGTTATCAGCCGTTTGAACGTGTCACGTTAGATTTTTCAGTTCGTGATACGACAGGTAATCCTGTGAGTACTCCTATGTCAGTTTCTATACGTGACGGGTGGGAGGAAGTGGAAAGTCGTCATTCTATGTTAGTGGATTTATTGCTGATGTCGGAGATTAAAGGGTATGTTCACCGACCGCTTTACTATTTCGAGGTGAATGACATGGAGCATAGGTTGGCTTTGGATTGCTTGTTGATGGTTCAGGGATGGAGACGTTATAAATGGAAGTACGCAGCGGGTGTAGAGCCATTTGAATTAAAATATATGCCTGAACAGGGAATAGAAGTGCATGGACAAGTCGTCTCATTCGTTAGGGGTAAACCAAAACCGAATATGCAAGTGTCTTCTTTCTTAGCGAAACGGGGAGAAGAGGAAATTTCATCCGGAATGACTTCATTCGGTCTTCTCGAAACGGATAGTTTGGGGCGCTTTGCCTTCATTACCAATATCGAAGGCAAATGGAATCTGATTCTTTCGGTGATGGAGAAAGGGAAGAAGAAAGATTGCCGGATTATACTTGATAGAGTTTTTAGCCCTCAACCCGTAAGGTATTTGGCAGGTGAAATGCAAGTTAGCGTTTCCGGAAGGGACACTTCGGAATTTGAACAGGGACTTCAAAATGACACCGTTGTTATGAATGATGTAGATTACAATCGTTTTATGGATGCCTATGAAGATTCGTTGGCGCGACGGGGCATACAGGAGAAGAATCACCGGTTGGGTGAGGTTGTTGTAAAAGCGAAGAAATGGAGTCGCGAGAAAGACATTTTCGAAAATCGTTCTAAGTCGGTTGCTTATTACGATGTGTCTTCGGAAATAGATGATATTCAGGACAAGGGGGATTATGTAGGCGATGATATTCATGAATTGTTGATTCGTATGAACCGGAATTTTATACGTAGGGTTGATCGTAACGGCGAATGGCTACAGTATAAGGGGCGTTCTCCTTTGTACGTTATCAATTATGAACAGACACAAGCTACTGAAATAGATCAGACCAGATATCAGACACTCCGCTTGGAAGCTATCAAGTCGATTTATATCAATGAGGAATTGTCGGCAAAGTGTCGTTATGCAGATTCACGAATGTCTCCATTGGAAGTAGACGAAATGTACAGTTGTGTTGTTTTTATTGAAACCTATCCGGAAGGAGAGATTTCCGTGAAGGGTGGGAAAGGAGTCAGAAAGACTTGGTTGGAAGGTTATAACAAACCGGCTGAATTTTATCACCCTGACTATTCCATATTGCCGAAAGAAGAAGATTACCGACGGACATTGTATTGGAATCCCGAAGTCTTGCCGGACAAAGCGGGTAATGCCCGCGTGAGCTTCTATAATAATGGCCGTTGTCGGAAGTTGAAGATAACAGCCGAAATGATTGCAGCTGATGGAACGATTGGGATGTTCAATGAGTGACCGTAGAACAAAGAAAGAGTTGCTATCCGGTTCAATACATTATTGAATGGGGATAGCAACTCTTTTTTATCTATATCGGTGATCTTTTTATAAAGTAACGCCTGTCTTGAAGATAGCTATTTCGCGATAACCTTTCTTTTCATTGTTAACGAATTCACCGCTCGCCACTTTGATAACGTAGTCGATAAAACGTTCGCAAGTCTTTTCCATTGGTTCGTTCTCAACGATTACTCCTGCATTGAAGTCAATCCAACCCGGTTTGTTCTTCGCTAGATTTGAATTGGTGGAAATCTTCATTGTCGGGACAAAGGTACCGAAAGGCGTGCCACGTCCGGTAGTGAAAAGTACCATGTGACATCCGCAAGCGGCAAGGGTAGTAGCGGCTACCAGGTCATTGCCCGGAGCAGAAAGCAGGTTAAGTCCTTTCTTTTGCAGGCGTTCGCCGTAAGGCATTACACCGGACACATAACTCTTACCACATTTCTGTGTACACCCTAAGGCTTTTTCTTCCAATGTAGAGATACCGCCGGCTTTGTTTCCCGGAGACGGATTTTCACCAACAGGCTCTCCGTGTGACAGGAAGTATTCTTTGAAATCATTAATCAAATGTACTGTCTGTTCGAACAAGCCTTCGTCTGAGCAACGATTCATTAAGATAGTCTCTGCACCAAACATTTCCGGCACTTCGGTCAGGACACTCGTACCGCCTTGTGCAATCAGGAAGTCGGAGAACATACCCAATAGCGGATTGGCTGTAATGCCGGAGAAACCGTCAGAACCACCACATTTCAGACCCACACGGAGTTCAGACAAAGGAACATCGGTCCGTTCATCTTTGGATACTTTGGCATACAATTCACGCAGAATTTCCATTCCTTCTTCATATTCATCACCTACTTTTTGAGTTACCATGAATTTTACACGGTCTTTGTCGTACTCACCTAGAAATTCACGGAATACATCCGGCTGGTTATTCTCGCAACCCAGACCTACTACCAACACCGCACCTGCATTGGGATGAAGCACCATGTCACGAAGAATCTTTTTCGTATTTTCATGGTCGTCGCCAAGCTGTGAGCAGCCGTAGTTATGTGGGAAAGCAACGATTGCATCCACGCCTTTTCCTGCTGTTTCACGGCGCAGTCCTTCTGCTAATTGTCCGATAATACCATTTACGCAACCGACAGTCGGAATGATCCATATTTCATTTCTTACGCCGACATCGCCATTCTTGCGGCGGTAGCCTTTGAAGGTTAAGTCTTTATGAGGGATATCCAAAGAGACCTGAATCGGATTATAGGTATATTCCAGTAATCCGGCGAGGTTCGTTTTGATATTCGTTTCGTTCATCCAGTCGCCTTGTTTCTTTGCCATTAGGGCGTGTCCGATAGGATAGCCGTATTTAATGACGTTTTCGCCTTCGGAGAAATTCTTTAATGCGAATTTGTGTCCTGCGGGGATGTCTTCATTTAATGTAATCTCTATTCCATCTACGGAGAGATACTCTCTTGCCGGGAGGTTAACAATGGCAACGGCAACGTTGTCGGCAGGATTAATTCTTAAATACTTTGTTTCCATGTACTTGTTAGTTGGATTTGTTTTTTTGTTGTTATTTGCTATGGTAATAATCAATGGTTTCTACTGTCAACAAGTCAATTGGCATATAGTTGATGCAGGTCACTTCTTTCTTGAAAATAAGGTGGTCGCAAAGAGCTTTAATACCATTGAAACCTTGCAATTCCGGTTGCTGGGCAATGAGGAAGGAAACACTTCTTTCTTTCAAGCAGGTGACATTCCGTTCGAGAAGGTCATAACCTATCAGGTTGAAGTCTTTCTTTCCGTGACTTTGCAGATATTCGCCCACGATGTAGACTTTGGAGTTAAAAGTAATTCCGTTCTTCACTGTCGGGTGGGTGCGGAAGAGTTCATCCAGCATCTCATTGTCTTCGTCGTTGCGTTCGGCATGCAAGTCGAGCTCCAGTATAGTACAAGACGGATGATATTCTTCCATGTACTGCCTGAATCCGATTTCTCTGTTCTCTTGCTGGTTAGAACCGACAATTCCTTCATGTATTTTACGGAAAATGACGATTTCTTTTTCATCTCTGGCGAGCAGCATCAACATCCGTGCAGCAAAATATCCGCTCTGACGTGAGTTCTGGCCGAAGAAGGCGAGGGGAGGAACATCCTTGATATTCGAGTCTATATATATATAAGGTATGTCTAGTGTGTGCAGCTGGTCGGTGAATCCTTTCGTATATTGCGGAGCGGTGGGGGCCACCATAACTCCGTCCGGTTGAAGAGTGATAATCGTTTCGCTGGCATCAACAAAGGAATGATAGTCGTATGGGTCGTAGTAGTTGATTTTCACCGAGGTATTAAAATCTGAATAGGTAGCAATAGCCTCGTGGATACCCAGTTCTACGGCAGTCCAGTATTCACCTTCCAAATGTTCCGGCAAAAGGCAGATGAACGTATATTTCTTATTGGAAGCCAGCGCACTGGCATACATATTAGGCTGGTAGTCAAGCTGTTTTAGAATTTCTTCCACTCGTTTCTTACTTGCTTCCGATACTCCGCTACGACTGTGGATCACACGGTCTACCGTTCCTACTGATACATCTGCCAGACGCGCGATATCTTTAATTCTGATTCTTTCGGGCAATTTATTCATACGATTACCTTATTTATATAGGTTTTTGTGCTCGCACACAATAATAATCTTAATATTTTCGATACAAATATATAACAATTTTTGTAATTACGAAAATTGTTGTATCTTTGTGCCCGCACACGAAAGGTGCTGCATACTATCCTATTTATGGATTAATAGTCATTATATCAGTGTGTTAAGCTCGAAAATTAGCTAAAAATGATAAATTGAAAGTTCATAATATTAATAACTTAGAATTTAAAACATAAGATTATGGGAAAGAAAGTCGTTACATTAGGCGAAATCATGCTTAGATTATCAACTCCGGGTAATACTCGTTTTGTTCAATCTGATTCTTTTGATGTAGTATATGGTGGTGGAGAAGCGAACGTTGCTGTAAGCTGTGCCAACTACGGACATGACGCCTATTTCGTAACTAAATTGCCGAAACACGAAATTGGACAGTCTGCTGTTAACGCATTGCGTAAGTATGGTGTGAAGACAGACTTTATTGCTCGTGGCGGCGATCGTGTAGGTATCTACTATCTTGAAACAGGTGCTTCTATGCGTCCTAGCAAGGTTATCTATGACCGCGCTCATTCTGCTATTGCTGAAGCCGACGCTGTTGACTTCGACTTTGACGCTATCATGGAAGGCGCTGACTGGTTCCATTGGTCTGGCATCACTCCGGCTATCTCTGACAAGGCTGCCGAACTGACTCGTTTGGCTTGTGAAGCTGCAAAACGTCATGGTGTAACTGTTTCTGTTGACTTGAATTTCCGTAAGAAACTGTGGACAAAGGAAAAAGCACAGTCTATTATGAAACCGTTGATGCAGTTTGTTGATGTATGTATCGGTAACGAAGAAGATGCAGAACTTTGCCTGGGCTTCAAACCGGATGCAGACGTTGAGGCCGGTCACACAGATGCTGAAGGCTACAAAGGTATCTTTCAACAGATGATGAAAGAATTCGGATTCAAATATGTTGTTTCTACATTGCGCGAATCTTTCTCCGCAACTCACAACGGTTGGAAAGCTATGATTTACAACGGCGAAGAATTCTATACTTCAAAACGTTATGATATTGATCCGATTATCGACCGTGTAGGTGGTGGTGACTCATTCTCCGGTGGTATCATCCACGGTTTGATGACTAAACCTAATCAGGGCGAAGCTCTTGAATTTGCAGTGGCTGCGTCTGCCTTGAAACACACTATTAATGGTGATTTTAACCTTGTTTCCGTAGAGGAAGTGGAAGCATTGGCTGGTGGTGATGCAAGCGGCCGTGTACAGAGATAAAGAGATAAGTTGAAAGTTTAAAAACAATTCATTTAAAATAGGAGATTAAAATGGCAAAATTCGATAAAATAGCCGTATTGAATAAAATCGGTTCTACAGGAATGGTTCCTGTATTTTATCACAAAGATGCAGAAATTGCAAAAAAAGTGGTAAAGGCTTGTTATGACGGTGGTGTTCGTGCTTTTGAGTTTACCAATCGTGGTGACTTTGCACAGGAAGTATTTGCTGAAATCGTAAAATTCGCAGCAAAAGAATGTCCTGAAATGGCAATCGGTATCGGTTCTATCGTTGATCCGGCTACTGCCGCTATGTATTTGCAACTGGGTGCTAACTTCGTAGTAGGTCCATTGTTCAATCCTGAAATTGCTAAGGTATGTAACCGTCGTTCAGTGGCTTATACTCCGGGTTGTGGTTCTGTATCAGAAGTTGGTTTCGCTCAGGAAGTAGGTTGCGACCTTTGCAAAGTATTCCCGGGTGATGTTTACGGAACAAACTTCGTGAAAGGTTTAATGGCTCCGATGCCATGGTCTAAGTTAATGGTGACAGGTGGGGTAGAACCTACAAAAGAAAACCTGACAGCATGGATTAAGGCTGGTGTATTCTGTGTAGGCATGGGGTCTAAATTGTTCCCGAAAGATAAAGTGGCAGCAGAAGACTGGGCTTATGTAACAGCTAAATGCGAAGAAGCTCTCGGCTATATTGCTGAAGCTCGTAAATAAGATTAGAGAGCGAAAGCTGTCTATAATAAAAAAGAGGCTGGTGAGACAGCCTCTTCAAAATATGCCTCAAAGGGTTAGTTAGTTTAGTTAGTAATGAGGCATATTTTCATTTTGTTTAAAGGTGTTTAAAGGGGATAGGCCATCGGAATGAGTGATTCATTTCGGTGGCTTGTTTTTTGTTACTTTTCATTAAGAATGATGAGGCAATCGCATTTTGATGACACGCCCGACAATAAGAGCTATAATATAGAATACGGCAAAACCGATAATAGAAAAAACGAATGGCTTTTGTTCATTGAAGGTACGTCGTGGAGGAATGACAGTGTAAGTTTCTGACGTAACCTGATTGGTTGGCTGTGTGGCAGGAGAGACCTTTAGTGTTGTTCCTGTTGTTTCCATTTGACAGCTATCTGTTGCAGATATTGTATCCTCTGTTATTTCTGTAAACATATCTTTTTCCCTTTTTATTTGTATCTGAATTCTTGTAATTGTTATCAGTTATAACATAGTACATAGACTTTTGTTTAAGGGAGCAAAGATTGTTGCAAAGGTAATTAAAAAAGTAAATGATGAATCAAGGGGAGGCATTCTTTTTAAAAGATTTGATGTAGGTCAATTTTTAAGGCCTTTCTTTCTTGTTGTCTTTTGATAAGAGTGCCATGTCGTGTGAGTTCTTTAGAGAGTTACACGGATAATATTTGTAGGCATTATCCGTGTAGTAGTGTTAGAGTAACAATTATTCGGGTACGTAAATTATTTCCCCGTTATCCAATTCATAGGCGATACCGACTTTCTTGCCACGTTTCCCTTCTTTTTTATCCTGGTCCTCCGAAGGAGTATACCGATTGATTTTTTCTCCTTCTTTGGTGATGATTTCCATATTTTCCTTACCTGGATTTTTCACCATGGTGAAGTCTTCTTGCGAGAATACCTCAGTCATGTTGTAGCGGCTGACAAGGGCAACCATTAAAGCTACTGCAAATACCATAGCAACGTCAAACAAGTTGGATACTACGCTGATGGGGTCGGAGTCTTCTTCTTTTCGTAATAGGTTATGTTTCATTTCTCAGTAGTTTTAGTAGTACGGTTTTCGTTCAGAAGTTCAGCGATAAATTCGAGATTGGTCATATCTTGCAGATACCAACGTTGCTTAACCTGCTGTGTGAGAAACCCGACGGCACCTGCTACCAATCCGACCACGGTCGTGGCAAAGGCAATCTGCATATTATAAGCCATGGAAGCAATATCTCCGCTTGCCAGTCCGGCCAGGGCAGGGCCCATTGGAATCAAAGTACCCATTAATCCTAAGATAGGACCTAGTTTGGTCAACGTTTTTGAGATTGCAAGGTCTTTGTCGGCTGCAATCTCAAAGTTAGCCAATAAACGTTGTACTTGTGCGGGAGTGTCACGGGCATCCAGTACCTGACGCATATACATAATAACGAGTGAACGCGACTTTTCCGGTAACTTGGAATTTAGTTCTCCTACTGTTTCAGAAGTTAGTTTCCCCAGTTCATTGCGGAGCAAAGCTTCTGTTTTGCGAATGGACATATACTGTCCGTAGAAACTGCCTGCAAGTAACAGTGCCCGGCAGAAGAGAATGATTAATAATACGATGACAGGAACAAGTAATCCTGTTGAAATCCAATATAAAATATCTGATATAAAGTTCATTGTTGTTGATTATTTAATAGGTAATTGATTCTTTTTATTGCTTCATGCTTTTCTGTTTGTTTCTGTTCCGAAAGTTCCACCAGACAAGACCGATGATTCCACCGGCCAGAGTGATAACCAAAACGCCTGCCAGTGCTTGCCAGTCTATTTCGCTGACACCTGTCGCCGAAGTTCTTCCGTTGACGGTGGCTACAATTCCTAGGATAGCTACCAGTGCATTAGTGAGGAAGAACAATTCGAGGCGTAATTCCTTCTCCGGTAACAAATAGAGCAATAAATATCTGCCGGAAGGAATTGCTATCAGGATAAAACCGGCATAACTCCAGGCTATTGTCTGAAAGGAAATGCCCGGAAAGGCGAATATCAGGTATATTAACCCGCTGAATAGAACCGGGAAAATCAATAATCCAGGAAACCAGCGGAGAAAGCGGTACATCACAATCATACGAGGTTTGACCGGATAATCGTTCGCCACGTGGACAGCCAGCATGGCGTAAGCCATTTGCACGCAGACCTCCACACTAAGCAATACAGCTGTATCCAACATCAAAGGTTGATTACTAAGCCAATTTGCTATCTGGGTTTTAGACTGTTCAATAGCATACGGCCACATTAATCCGGCAAACGCAGCGCAGATAGCGGCGATAACACACACCGCTATTACTTTCCAAAATGTTTGCTTCAGCAGAAAATTAAATGCTGTCAGAAGCATAAGTACAAGGACAACTGTATTCATTTTTGCTAATTACAAATTATGAGTTACAATTACATTTGGCTGCTTTTACGGCGTTTGCGTACAAAGAGGATTAAAGCAAGTAGGACAATGATAACAGCAATACCGACAGCTACATTGCTTAATGTATTTGTTTGTTCTTCAGTGGTCTGGTTCATTTCTTCTTTTTTCATCACTACTCCTTTGTCATTTCCGCTTGCTTTTGCTTCACGGATTTTGGAGATATTCTCTTTGTATTGTGCTGCTGTTGGCGCATCTGCTTTAGAAGCAATATAATCGCGTAGTTTTGCATTGTCGCAGACGAAGCCCGAACAGGACGGACGATAATTGTTGACTATCTCCGTATGTAACTTACTCAATTCTGCTACTTGTTCTTCGCTGGCTTTCCATAATCCTTTGCGGGCACTTTCGAGCATGACAGCCGTCATTTCCTCGAGAGCGGCAGGATTCTGTTGTTCAAAGTATTTCTTTACTCCCAGGTTAAGCTCGTCTTTTACATATACATTATAGATATTATCCCAAAGTTCTTTATCAATGGCGGCAGGTTTCATCACATTCCAACCGTAAGTGTTGGTGATAACTTCTGCAAATTCACTTGCGGAAGAAGCTCCTCCTTTCATTTTCTCTTTAATATAGACCGGATTGAGAATAGTCGTACGACTTTCTACACCGACAGCTTCTTTAAGTTCCTGCATTTTCATGTTATTACGATTGCGATAGTCGCTGAGGTAAGCGTCCGGATCTTTACCGGTCACATTGCGAACGGCAAGATTCATGCCTCCCATAAACTCATATACATGGTCAAGGCTTAAGGCACCCCAAGTATTGCTTTGACGTGGCTGTACTACTACATCTGTACGTGTCAATGCTGCTTCAAAAGCAAATTTTTGGAAAACTTCCCAGTTCTTTTCACTACCGTAATAAGCTCCCATATTATTGAGATAGGTAGTAGCAAGTTCCGATTCATTTTCCCAACGGTCACCGGATTCCACCATTTCCTGAATACCGGTACCGTACATACCGTTTATTCCTCCGAATATGCGGAAAGTTGAAATCTCCCGGGCGTCTTTCGGGCTCAATCCTTTTTCTGTCAATACCCGTTCAGCCTCAATTACACTTGTCGCTACTTGGTTCTCGTATTTATCATCTTTGGCACCGGCAGCCATTTCTACCGCACGGTTAATCAGGAAAAGACGGGAGGCGGCAAGGTCACGAAGTTGTCCGGAGGTCTGAACTACCACATCAATACGCGGACGACCCAGTTCTGCCGAAGGAATCAATTTTAAATCGCTGACACGGCCGAAAGCATCACGAACAGGTTCTACACCAAGCATATAAAGGACTTGAGCAATCGTTGCTCCCCCGGTCTCGATGAACTCGGAGGACCAGAGTGTATAGCTTACTTTCCGTGGTATAGAATCGTTATGACGTTGTTTGTACGTATCAATCGTTTGTTTGGCTAAAGCAATCCCTTTTTCCCATGCCGATTCAGTAGGAGTCGCTTCAGCGTTGATAGCGTACATATTGCGTCCGGTAGGCAATGTATTCGGATTAGCTATGGGGTCACCTCCCGGGGTAGGGGTGGTGTAGCCTCCTTTCAATGCATTCATCAGACTAGCCAGTTCTTCTTCAGGACTTGTCAAAAGTGCATTTTTATAGTTTCCTATATTCTTAATAGTGCGTTCCACTTCTGTGACTGCCAAAGAAAACTCTATATCTTCTTTGCTATACTCTTTAGGAGCTTTTCCCGGATCCATGTTAGTGCCCATTTTCTTCATGGCTTCTTTCATGCTTTCGGGAATTTTCCCATGAAGGGACTTTTCACTTTGCTGTGCAGGATGTCCTCCCATTTTCTTGTTCTTATCATCTTTATCTTGTTTGGCTGCGGCAGCCATCATCATCGCCATCATTCCTTTCGGAGCATTCCGGTCAGCTTCTATTTGGCGTGCTTTAGCCAGTTCCTGAGGAGTAATTCCGGCAGTACGGCAGATCAGTTCGTCTGTTGCCTGTGCAGGATTGGTTATCAGCTTTTCTACTAACTGGCGGGCAGGATTTAGATATTGCTGTGTAAAAAGACTCCGGTGTTTGTTGATAGTGTTCGTAGCTTTTCCACGTTGCTTGTCAAGAGCCAAAAGGCTGTATGCGATAGGTTCTGTTGCCATTGCGTAAACAGAAGAAGTAATCCGTTCCGGTTCATACGGAACACCCATAGTATAAAGTTGCCCGGTGATTTTTTCTGTGGCCAATTCTTCGGCGAAGTTTTCTATACGGGCGATTTCATCCTCTGTATAAGGCTTGTTGGTGATGCTGTCCAGACCTAAATCCCGGTGGATTCCCATTTTTACTGTCAATGTTTTGATGGCCAGCGATTCCTGCTCTTTATTCTCTTTTGCGGAGTTATTGTAAATCTTGATTTTCTCCATAAGCTCACGATAGATACCGCGCACGCTACTTTCGAGGAAAGGAGGAGTAAGGTAAGATTGCAGTGTCGCATACGAACGGCGTTTTGCCATCATTCCTTCACCTACATTTCCGATAGAATAGAGATAAAAGTGAGGAACAGTTCCGACCAGACGGTCCGGCCAGTCATTGCTGCATAGGGCAACTTGTTTTTTAGGAGTGAATTCCAAACTGCCATGTGTTCCGAAATGAATGAGTGCATCAGCTTTGAAACCGTGCTGCATCCATAAATAAGAAGCGATATAAGTATGCGGAGGAGCAGCGTTCGTTCCATGAACTACCTGAAAAGAATTGTCTCCACTTCCTGCTGCATTCTGTGGCATTAACACGATATTACCGAACTGTAACCGGGCTACGCCCAAACATCCGTCCGAAGTGACCATATAGTTTCCGGGAAACTCTCCGTCGGCAGCAACGACTTCTGCATATTTTTCAGGACGAAGCGATTCTTTCACCCAGCTTTCATATTGTTCTTTTGTAATTAATTCTGGATTTCCGTTTTTCATGAACTCGTCAAAAGCTCCCTCTGCATACGAGTTGAATACTGCACCTTGTGCTTGTATCATTTTTGCAAGTTCTTGTGCATTGGCAGGAAGTCCTGACACATTATAACCTTCCTGTTTCATGCGAAGCAAGAGATTGTAGAGCGAAGGTACTACTTCCATTCCGGCAGCCGTCAAGGCATTTTGTCCCGGTCCTTTGTAATAGTAGATAGCAACCTTTTTGTCTTTATTAGGCTTTGTTTTCAGATTCAGATAGTTGTTGATAGTGGAAACGAATGTTTTCAGTCGTTCGGGAATGGCGTATGAGTGGCGTAATCCTTCTTTGTCTTCATATTGTGCAAAAAGGGCAAAGGGGCGGATAGCGCCATCTATTTCCGGTGTCACAATGCTTTGTGACATAAAACCACCGGACATACCCAACGGATCGTTTTCCCATTCATCCACAAGGCTGTTGATCGTGAGTGGGGCAAAAAGCAGAATATTCTTAGTTTTCAGATAATCTACCATTCTATCCCCCATGCGTCCGTGAGCCATATTAATAATAGCGTCAGGCTGCACTTCATCAATAAACGACATGAATCTTGTCATTGACTGAACCGGATAAACGTTGTAGCCTTCTTTTTCGAGAGCTTTGATGAGGTCGGTAGCATCTGCCATTTGTCCGGTAATTATAATTCTTCGAGCTCCTTCTTTGTAGAGGTTGTTGTCTTTCATAAATTTCTCATAGTCGGTAACTGTGAGAAATTCCAGCTCATCGTCCGGATTACTGATTCCGGCATGATACAACATATCGCTCGGCCTTTCTACCGGGTCTTCCATTTCAGTTGTGGAATATGTTTTTCCATCAATGGCTTTACGGATGTAGTTCAACATATTCCTGTAGTTTGTTTTTCCGCCATTGCTCAGATAGCGGCGTATCAGATTCTGTTGTACACTATCGAGGTTACAGATATTGTTGGTAGGATTGGTGGCCATTGATGTGTACACAGGGACACCTTTGTCTGCTGCCTGCTGTATTTGCTGACGCTGTTCTTCAACGATACGCAGTCCCATGCCGTTAACAAATACCATATCATAATTTGACAGGCGGTCGAGGTTGGCAAGCGATACTTCGCTGAGTTTGATGAATGAATTGTCATTTGCTTTCGATATGCTTCCCTGCTGTATGGTCTGGAAGTTGACGAAAGCAATCTTTGTGGCGCTGAACCAGGCATTCCAGATAGATATGCCTATCAGGACGGCTGCAACGATGCACACACCTAAGATGATTTTACTTTTCTTTTTCATTTCTCTTATTTTTAGCTTTGTATGTAGTTTTATTGTTGTTTATTTTTTGAAGAACCGATCTATATCCAACGAAAGACCTAGTGTCAGATTAGCTCCTGTCGTAGTGGGTGAATTGAAATAATAATAATCCGGTACATAGTTAAACAAGTTATTAATAGCCAGATTCATATTCACACCTTTGAATACTCCCACCGAGAAGGTTAAATCCCAAATCATATATCCCGGGTACGTAACAGCAGTGCTTCCGGCAGCAGGGTTGTTGAAGCTATCGTTGTATACGTTTGTTTTTACTTCTGACAAGATGCGTCCGTTGAGTGAATAATTGAAATCTACTTTATCTAGGTTTTCGCCCCAGTCTACTCTTACAGTTGCCGTATGCGGGCGCGTATCTGTGAATTTTTTCTGCCCGTCACGCATAAATTCATGGATGTAAGTGTATGACATACGAAATCCTAATCCACAGGGGTATTTGGCAGAGATGTTAGCGTCCACTCCTGCAATGTCCACTTTGTCGGTATTGGTATATATTTGTCCTTTGGGATCATCGCTGTAAACTGTGTTAATACGGTTGTGTACCAGATTATAATATCCTGTTACAGAAAAATTGTAACGGTTTTTTGTGTACTCGGCAGACAGGGAGAAGTTGTGGCTTGTTTCTGATTTAAGATCAGGATTTCCATAAATCATCATCATGTTTGCCATATTGAACACCATATACATTTCTTTTAAAGTCGGTGAGCGGAATCCTTGTGAATAAGAACCTCTCAATGAACAGTTACCAATCTTATACATCATTCCCAAATGCGGGGATAAATGACGAACATTGGAATCGGAGAAATAATCGAACCGTAATCCGGCGATTACATTTAGTCTTTCAGTCGGATTCCAGTCGAATTGTCCGAAAGCATCTGCTGTATGCATGATATAGTTAGCGTTATCAGTGAATTGGTAAGACATCAGATAATCGCGAAGGTAATCGGCTCCGACAGTCAACGTATGTTTTTCATTGAAAGTGTAATTATAAAGAGCGTGTACATTATGCTGCACATTGCTATAATCACGTACATCATTTTTATAGAGTACCTGGTAATCACTTTTGTCATATTGGTCGAAAGTGTAACCGACTTCAAGATTACTTAATGTGTTGAATGTATAATTTGCTTTTAGCCCACCGTTGAAATCCCGGTATCTGTCTTGAGTGTCTCCCGGTTTATTACGTTCACGGAAATAATACCCAGCTCTTGCGGTCAGTTTAAGTGTTTCCAATGGGTGATAGATCAGCCGTTCCTTGAAGTTCCATACTCGGCTTCCGAATACAGTTGAGAAATCTCCCAGATTATCTACGCCATACGTATCTACATTATTATATTGTACATTGGTCAGGCTGTTGAATTTACCTGCATTGAATCCCACAGTACCACCATATCGATGGTCATTGTGCTCGGAGAAGCGTGAATTAAGATTTAAATTCCATGGGTCATCCGATTCGCGTGTAATGATGTTGATCACCCCTCCGATAGCGCTTGAACCGTAAAGGGTGGATGCTGCACCTTTCACAATCTCGATGCGTTCTACATTATCAAGGTTCAGACGGTCGTAGTCTACGTTATTTAGCGTTTCACCGGCCAAACGTTCCCCGTCTACAAGAAATAATACAGAGTTTCCGCCGAAGCCTTGCATATTGATAGAGGTTTGCTGGTCCATAGCAAAAGTGAATTCAATGCCGGGAAGTTCAGTCTTTAACAAGTCGGCTACATTATTGGCATTTACCTTTTTAATATCTTCCGAGGTAATCACCCGTGTAATGATAGGTGCATCTTTCAGCAGTTTGGGAGTACGGGTACCGGTAACTACTACCGTTCCTAAGTCAAATTGATCTTCGGATAGACGGAAACTTAGTTTTTTGTTTTCGTCCGTTGTGAATTTCTTTTCTGCTGTTTGATAACCTACGTAAGAGGCGGTAATGATATACACGCCAGTTCCGGGTAGTTGCAATGTATATGTTCCGTCGGATGTGGTGACGGCTCCAGTTCCTTTTCCTTTTATAGAGATTGTGGCGCCGGGAAGGGGTTCCCCGTTTGTATCAGTTACACGTCCGCTGACATAATTACTGGATTGTTGTGCAAATGTGGAGCAAGTTGCTATAAAGGAAAATAATAATATTATAAATGTAGGTTTCATTCTTTGTTATTGTTTTCTTAGTTATTTTCTTCGAAATCAAATGGATATAGGAAGTCGAAGTCGATGTATCCCTTTATACCTTTGGCATTGGTATAGTTGGTAAAACGAATGGCTGCATAGGTGTTGTCTTTCAGTCGTATCAGGTAGACCTGATTGGACATTGTGTAGATAGGTGGCATAGTCGAAGTATCTACATTCAGCCAGGTGGATAGGACACTGTTATAATAAGAGTCGGTATAGACAATGTTTCCTTCCATCATGCCGGACATATCAATAGCAATTTTGTCCGTTGTCCATTCATCTTTAACAAAGTCTTTGTCATCAGGCAATTTTCCGTTTGCTTTCAGGGCATCAAAACTTGTGTAGCTCGTTTGGTAAGCTGCCCCTTCATTCGTTTTTATATCATAGCGATGAATGGCGATATCCCAATTATCGGGTATTTCGCTTTCATATTCTTTCCCGATTTTGACTGTGGTAACTTTACGACCGGAAAAATCAATATATGCCCACTCTGTGTACTCAACAGTTTTGATTTGTGAGAAACTATTTTCTTTGATTTCCATTTCAGTTTCTGTGGGGGCGTCATAAATATTCTCAAATAATCCATTACAAGCTGAGAGCGACATAGCCGCTCCCAGTATCATTGTATATTTAAAAATAGTGTTATTGCTTCTTTTCATTTCTTTCATTTAGATTGTTTATTCTGCACTTGCTGTATCACTTCCTGTAAATACTGTGGAAATAGCTATCGGCATACTACCTGGCTTGAAGTCAGTGTTAATAGTAGCAGTACCGTCTGCTGCGATTGTACCGCTCAGGCTTTCTCCTGTGATAGCTTTTCCATTGCTGTCGGTAGATTCATATTCTCCCAGGCTGAGTGAATAGGTTCCGTTTGCTCCGGCTGTTACATTGACTCCACTGATAGTGAAATTACCTAAACTCATATGACCACCGGCACCTGACAAGTTAGCGAAACCGCTTAAAGTAATGTCTACCGTTGTGTCCGATACACGTTTGATAACAGCTTTACATTCATCAGTTGTGCCGTAGGATGTATCTCCAACACTGATAGACAATGAACTGTTATACTGATAGGTAGCAGCTATATTATAAGTTATCGGTGTTTCTCCTTGCATGAACACGATTTCCATTTCTCCCATGGGTGTCGGAATATCTACATTAGTCTTCAAGGTTAACACTTTGGATTCATTTACACTACCTTCCAGTGTGTAGTTATAACTACTACCTGTGCCACTGCCCATGGACATCACCACTTCACCTGAACCACTGAAAGATTTCGAGGAAAGTTTTAAATTATTCAGGCGGAAATCACCTGAACCGGATTTATATACCAAATTAATGCTACCGTCTTCGTTACCGGTTATTGTTGCGCTGGATTGATCGCCCAACAAATAGTCTGAGAACATATCGCATTCACCGACTGAATATCCATTATAAGTGCCGGCAATTTCCTTTGCAAGATTTATATCGTTGTCGTCACCGCAAGAAACAAATGTTGTTGAAAATGATAGTGCCATAAGAGCAACTGTCCAAAAGTTTAAAATTTTCATACTTAATATTGATAGATAATGATTAATAAATTTTTCAGTTGCAAAGGTACGGGGAACTGAAATGTGGAAAAATACCCAAAAGAAATGAAAAAGAGTTGAGACGTTAATCATATGTAGGTATTATAAAAAGTTTGAACCAATTCTTTTCACTTTGGAATTTGAAAATGAGGAAATCACGGCTTTTTCATTTAAGCTTTGAATTAGTTGTTCGATTCTCCTACCCATGCCACTGCGGCATGAGGGGAAATCCTGTTATTGGTAATCACTAATTTACGAATATCTCAAATCTGAATTTTTCTCATTTTTGAGCTGGAAAATGCAACACGTCAGTGAAGCTTACTGATAGTCCCCTTATTATCTCAGCCGTGCGTGAATAGTCTGCTTTTCTTCTGGAATACTTGACAAACGACTTTTTATTTCTTATATTTGATGTAGTCTGAAGGTATTTAATTGACTACAAATAGATTAAAAGAAAC
>OGGO01000969.1_pt1 | contig 19393 bp, 20 predicted proteins | sample 1571231 | NCBI WGS metagenome assembly OGGO01 (sample SAMEA2582036, study PRJEB24529) | metagenome | biome: Human gut stool | place: China | collected 2011 | reverse complement strand
TGATTGCGTCTCAAGATCATAAACGCATCTTTGATGGTGATAAAGGCCCTAATACGGGTGGCATGGGTACCTATGCGCCGGCACCAGTTCTTACGGATGCATTGCGGGACGAAGCGATGAAAACCATCTTGGAACCTATGGTAGCGGCTATGGACCAGGAAGGTATGCCGTATGTAGGTTGCCTCTACGCTGGGCTTATGATTACTGACGAAGGTCCTAAGGTGGTAGAGTTCAATGCACGATTTGGAGACCCTGAAACGCAAGTTGTATTGCCTCTACTAGATAGTGATTTAGGTCAAATCATGATGGCCTGTGCTACGGGCACATTAACAGCTGATATGGTGAAATGGAAAGACTCCTCGGCGGCCTGCGTTATCCTTGCTTCTAAGGGGTATCCTGAAACTTCATCAAAGGGCGATGTCATCAGTGGGGATATTAAACAATATGACACAACCATCGTTTTTCACTCTGGTACAAAGCTTGTTGGTGAAAACTATGTCACTAATGGTGGCCGTGTGCTCGGTGTTGTTGGTCTTGGCAAAGACCTTAGAACGGCACTTGATAGAGCCTATGGACGTATAGAGCATATCGACTTTGAAGGCATGCAATATCGTACAGATATTGGGGCTAAGGCTTTCAAATAAAGTAACAACATTTTAAATATAATGAAAACCTCTACATTCATGCATAACGCATGCGGTGTAGAGGTTTTTATTTTCTACCTTTTAACGGTTACCTATGATATAATAAATTAGATATAAAGAGGGCCCACCGACGTGTGATGGCGTTAGGCTCATCTCAAAATTTGGAAACTTATGGATGACGCCTAACGTGTAGAAGAAACCTTCTACACGTTAGGTGTTTTTACTATAGTCTATTTTATTTTTTAATAGCGATATACAACTATGATATATAATAAAGAACCGTTAGAACTAAATAGTCCGGTAGCCTTTTGGCTGAATTTCCCCAACGAAGAACGCGTATTCTGGGTGGATCGTCAAAGTGACCGCATCGTTGTAGGCGCTAAACGTCTGGCGACGGTCAAAGATGATGAGGACCGCCATAATTATGCCTACGTATTTTATGGGGATACTTTTTTTGATACCATAAAAGATCCTAAATGGGCTGGTATGGGCCATGAAATGATTGCTTTCACCCATTATTACATTGTAGAAAATGGGGAATCTTTCTATCTTCATGCTGGTGAAAGCGTACCTATCGAGGATTTTGATGTGCCTCGGGTACGACATAATTTCAAGGAAACTAGTGATGATAAGGCTGCTTGGGATAGCCTTATGAATGCTATTGCTGAGGGCATCAGCAGTGGTGAAATGACTAAGGTCGTCTCCTCTCGTGAAGTGGAGTTTTCTAGTGATACACCATATAATGTAGCTAGTATTTTAGCTAATCTCGTAGATAACAATCCTAATTGTTTTATCTTTGGTTATGAAAAGGATGGGCGTACCTTTGTAGGTGCATCTCCAGAAATTCTAGTGCGTCATCGCGGCAGTGAAATCCTTAGTTATGCCTTAGCTGGCACTGCGCCTAAACATGGACCAAATGCATGGACTAAGGAGCAACTGTTAACAGATAAGAAAAATCTTTTTGAACATACTATCGTCCGTGATCGCATTGTAAATACTATGAAAGTTATTACTCCAGATGTGACCATAGGTGAAACGGGTATTATGGAGCTAGCTCACCTCTATCATTTGCGTACTATTATTACTGCAAAGGATAGCACAAAGTCCCTCGTAGAGTGGGCAAAATTATTACATCCTACGCCTGCTCTCGGCGGGGAACCGCGAGAAAAAGCATTGGCACTATTACAAACGTACGAAGCCCATGAGCGTGGCATGTACGCAGCTCCATTTGGCTTTATGAAAGACATGGGGGATGGCATCGTAGTCGTTGCCATTCGATCCGCTCTCATCATGGATAATGTACTGTATGCCTATGCGGGATGCGGTGTTGTTGCCGACTCCGATGCGGATGAAGAATACGCAGAAACGAATAATAAAATGCGCACCATTTTAGATGCGCTATAATACATTTCCAAACCCTTAGGGGTTGTTGAAAGGGAATATAATGAACGAATATATTGCTGCCTTGGTAGATGAATTCTATCAACTCGGCGTCCGTCATGCCGTGTTTAGCCCTGGCTCTCGTTCTACGACGATGGCCATGCTTTTCACAGAGCATGAAGGATTTGAAACATATATGAATATAGATGAGCGCTCTGCTAGTTTTATGGCTCTTGGCATTGCAAAGGCTCATAAGGAACCAACTGTACTCGTTTGTACTTCTGGTTCGGCAGTGGCTCATTATTTGCCCGCTATTTTAGAGGCTCAATATAGCGGTGTGCCTCTCATCGTACTATCTGCAGATAGACCACACACGTTGTTACACGTAGGGGCTCCGCAAACAGTAGACCAACAGAAAATTTTTGGTACTGCTGTAAACTATTACGAAGAATTAGCAGTGCCTCAAGAGGCTCATTACTATACCTATCCACGCCAAGTAGCGCGTAAAGCGTATATGAAAGCTATGGATACTAAAAAAGGACCAGTACATATCAATGTGCCTCTCTTTGAACCCTTGGTGCCTGAACTGGACAGTAAACACTTTGAAGCGGGACGTAGTCCCTTTAACGTAGTTAAGCCACATTATAGTAGTGGCTGTAATTATGATAATACAAGTCGTATAAGTCATGTAAACAATACTAGTAGTAAGCATGATAACTTCCTTGCACGATATAAGAATATTCTTATATTAGCTGGCCCACAGATCGATGTTGTGGAAGCTAAGAGTATTCTTTCTTTTGCTACAACGCTACAAGCACCTATCTTGGCAGATCCATTGTCTAATGTAAGACGATGTAATAAGACTGATGCTATTGATGCCAATCATGAATTTGCTATCAATCGTAGCAATGATACAGATGTAACTCAGAAAAAATATTTCTCTGATGTTGTGATTTCAACGTATGATGCATTTTTAGCTGATAAAGAGCTATGGCCTATACTAAAGCCTGATTGTGTAATTCAGTTTGGACAAATCGTAGTGTCTAAACGAGTGCAACAGATGGTGTCGAGTTGGGATAATGTAGAATATATTGAGGTTAATCCTACGATGGACACTATGAATCCAACGGGTAAAACCACTATGCACATGCAAGCAAGTATTGATGTATTTACGAATCTGTATGGTGTACAAAATGATTCCCAAGCATATCTTGGTAAATGGCAACATTTAGAAACAGTAGGAAAAGAGAAACTAGGCGTAGCGATAGAGGAACCAAGTTGTTTTGAAGGTCGCACGATACGCGAGTTACAGCAACATATTTCTGATAATACACAAGTACTTGTTGCCAATAGTATGAGCATTCGAGACTTTGATTACTTCTGGTTTAGTGGTGAGTCTACCGCAGTACTATATGGTAACCGTGGTGTAAATGGTATTGATGGTACCATTTCGACGGCTCTAGGTCTTGCCACAAATGGACTGCCTACATATCTTGTAACTGGTGACTTGTCGTTGTTCCATGATTTAAATGGATTGGCAGTAGCCAAAACGCACAATCTCAATTTGACGATTATTTTGCATAATAACGATGGAGGCGGTATTTTTGAATACTTACCGCAAAAGGGAACGAAGCATTTTGATTACTTGTTCTCTACATCTCAAGGCTTAGATTATAGCGGGGCTGCTAAACTCTATGGCTGTGGTTATACTAAAATCACAAGTCCCGACGAATTGAGTACTGTACTAGCTAATGTTAGCTCAGAATCAGGCGTTCATATCATTGAAATCCCTACGAATCGGGAATATAGTCGACAGTTACATAAGAAATATACGAAAGTTTCAGTTGATATGGAGGCATTACTATGAGTCAGTATTTTTGCAGTATTGTAGATAATGCTTTGTGTAATCCAGCTCAACGCATGTACTTTGATTTGGGTGAATACCGCTACGGTTTGACTATAGTTGGCGATGGAGAACCTATTGTGTGTTTTCATGGCTTCTCTGAATCGAGCTACACTTGGGATGCTATTAATCTTCCCGGCTATCGCGTGGTCCGTATCGACTTGATTGGTCATGGTGATTCCGATATTCCTGATGAAGATAAGGCCTATACGATTCCTCAAATGATAGAGGATTTGCATACCGTTATTTATCATATGGTGGGAGATAGATATTACCTCATGGGTTACTCCATGGGGGCCCGCATTGCCCTTTCCTACGCTTTGGAATATGAAAGTGAAATCAAAGGGATTATCCTTGAAAGTGGATCTGTAGGTATCGCTTCTGATGATGAGCGAGCGAAGCGTCGTAAGGCCGATGAAGAGCTAGCGGTTAACATTGAAAATCATGATGGTGCGTGGTTTGCGACACGTTGGGCGGAGGTACCTATTTTTGAAAGTCAAAAACAACTTTCAGAGGCCGTAGAGGAATTAATCTATCTACGTCGTTCCAATAATAGTACGTACGCCTTAGCATGTACCTTGCGTGGCTCAGGCCAGGGTGTCATGCCTTATGTAGGGGATAAATTAGAGAAATTCTCTGTTGAAGGCTTATATGTGAGTGGCGCATTAGATACAAAATATACTACAATAGGAAGAGATGTATTTGGCAAGTTGCCGAACTTTAAGCATGTCATCGTCGAAGGGGCGGGGCATAATGTACATATAGAAAAACCGCAACTATTTGAACAAGCGGTGTTAGATTTTTTACAGAAGAAAGGTTAAGTCCATGAGCAAATTTGATTGGAAAGTATTGGATCGTAATTATGAAGATGTAATTTACGAAACATATAATGGCATTGCAAAAATTACTATTAACCGTCCAGAAGTGCGCAACGCGTTCCGCCCTAAAACAGTTATGGAGTTAATCGACGCTTTCACAGTAGCTCGTGAAGATAACGAAGTAGGCGTAATCGTATTGACTGGTGCTAACCACGGCAAAGGTGAAGATAAAGAAGCATTCTGCTCTGGTGGCGACCAAAGCGTACGCGGTCATGGTGGTTATGTAGGTGAAGATAATGTACCTCGCTTGAACGTTCTTGATTTACAACGTTTGATTCGCGTTATTCCTAAACCTGTTATCGCTATGGTTAATGGTTATGCTATCGGTGGCGGTCATGTGTTGCACATCGTATGCGACCTTACCATCGCTTCTGAAAATGCTAAATTCGGTCAAACTGGTCCTCGCGTAGGTTCCTTTGACGCTGGTTATGGTGCAGGTTACTTGGCTCGCATGATCGGTCACAAACGAGCTCGTGAAGTATGGTTCTTGTGCCGTCAATATACTGCTGCTCAAGCCTATGAAATGGGCATGGTTAATACTGTTGTACCATTCGACAAATTGGAAGAAGAAACAGTTCAATGGTGTAGTGAAATCCTTGAATTGTCCCCAATGGCATTGCGCATGTTAAAAGGCGCCTTCAATGCTGATACAGACGGTCTTGCAGGTTTACAACAATTTGCAGGGGATGCTACATTGATGTACTACACAATCGACGAAGCAAAAGAAGGTCGTGACGCATTCAAAGAAAAACGCAAACCTAACTTCAAACAATTCCCTAAATTCCCTTAATAGGGAGAGTTACTAGTCCTAGGTTGAGGACTAACTAATTGTTAAGATAATAAGGGCGCCTCTATATGAGGCGCCTTTCTTGTAATGTCACTAGGATATAATGTTTGGATATGAGATTAATCATTAGGAATAATGTTTAGATACGAGGTGAGACGATGGACTGGTTACGTTATGGTGCTGAGCACTATCCTAATCGCATATGTATAAATGAATATACCTATAACGATATATACCGTGGCGTAGTCCATGTAGCTCGTAAATTAGAGCCTTTAGAAGCCACTCGTATAGCTATCTTATCTGATAACTCCGTGACGATGGCAATTTATGTATTGTCAGCTATGGTCGTACACAAAGAGTTGCTACTGCTGAATGTACATCTTAAGACTAACGAGATAAAAAAACAATTGAACCAATTAGGTGTTACCACCGTTTTACATAGCAAAGAGCGACATAATCAATTACCTGATTCACTACGTGCTATTGAGTTTGAGCCTCTAGAAATCATTCTATCTGACTTGGTTTTAGAAGATACCTTTGATTGGACATTTAATGATACAGACATTGCAGCAATTATGAACACTAGTGCTACAACTGGTCAGTTTAAGTCTGTTCCTCTTCGATGGGGGCAAATTAGAGCTCATGTACAAGCCTCTAAAGAGGTGCTAGGTAAAACTGAACAAGATAATTGGCTCATGGTATTGCCCCTATTCCATGTAAGTGGTTTATCTATCTTGATGCGGTCTCTTTATAATGGTACGGCTGTTACGATATTGCCTAAATATGATGAAGCTCAAGTTCTCAAGCTCATAGAGTCTGAGAAAATCAATATGATGTCTCTCGTACCCACAATTTTGACTCAATTAGAACCGAAGATTACACATCATACATTACGTGTTATTTTGCTCGGTGGTGAGTTTATTCCTATGGTACTCATCGATGCTTGTGAAAAGAAATCCTTACCAATTTACAAGACCTATGGAATGACGGAAACCTTTAGTCAAAGCGTGACCTTCTCCGTGTTGGATTATCCTCATAAACGAGATTCCGTAGGTAAACCATTGCCAGGGATGCAGGTTCGTATTGATAATCCCGATGCGGATGGAGTAGGTGAGATTCACTTAGCTGGCCCTATGGTTATGACTGGATATATCAATCAGGAACCTATTGAGGGGGATTTAAATACCGATGATATCGGTTATGTTGATGAAGATGGGTTCGTATATATTTTGAACCGCCGCAAGGACCTCATCATTTCTGGTGGTGAAAATATTTATCCAAAGGAATTAGAGGATTTAGTTTATACGTTGCCACCTGTTAAGGAATGTGCCGTTGTGCCTGTACCTGATCCTAAATGGGGCCAAGTGCCGGCGCTCTTTGTGGCCTTTCACGATGGTGAAAGCATGACTGTAGATGCAATTCTATCCTTTATGACCAAATCCTTGGCAAAATATAAAGTTCCTAAATACGTAAAGATATTACCTGCTTTACCTAGAAATGGAACAGGTAAAATCGTTCGCAATGAACTGCATTTAGAAGATTGAGGCGCCTATGAATGATATTTTAAACTTTAAAAGTATAACTACATATCGCCTTAAATTGCCGCTGAAGTTTAACTTTAAAACTGCCAAAGGTGAAGTAAAAGAACGAGAAACTATCGTCATTCGCATCGAGGATCAACAAGGCTATGTAGGTTATGGGGAATGCGTGGCTTTTACAGAGCCCTTTTATACAGCGGAAACTATAGATACATGCTGGCAAAAATTAGTGAATGACTATATTTTTAATCTCCGCTTGATGCGTCCTAAGCCACTCATGACCTATGTGCGTCAGCTACAGTTTTGGCTAAATCGAGATCATATGCCTATGACCATTGCGGCCTTAGAAAATGCATTGATTAACCTTCATTGCGAGCGATTAGGTGTAAACTCTGTCTCCTATATTATGGGGCGGCCTTTACAAGATACCATTGAAAGCGGTGTTGTTATCGGTGATGTACGGATGGACCAATTGTTGGATGCCGTAGAAGCTCATGTGGCGAATGGTTGTAAGCGCATCAAGTTAAAGGTGAATCCTACAGATGGCTATGAACGGGCAGCCTTAGTGCGTAAGCATTACCCCGATTTAGTCTTGGCAGCTGATGCGAATCAAAGCTATTCTTATGATGATATCCATAAGGTCCGTCAATTTAACGATTTGAAGCTAGCTTGTATAGAAGAGCCTTTTGCTATAACAACGCTTCAATCCTATAAGGAGTGGAAGTGGGAACGCCTCAATAACGATGATTGGCACATTGAAACGCCTATCTGTTTAGATGAGTCTATCTTGGGCTATGATGACTTATCTTATGCTATTGAGTATGGACTGATTGATGTACTCAACATAAAAGTAGGCCGTATGGGTGGTCTCGTACCTACTAAGGCAGCTATTAATCTTTGTAGAGAATGTCATATTCCCTATTGGGTTGGCAGCATGGTAGAGTCGGGCATTTCTAAAATGATGCACGCTCAACTAGCGGCTCTAGGTGATTCCTATATGGCAGGAGACCTGTCTGATTCTAATAGATATTTTGAACGAGATCTCATCTATCCAGATTTAACCTTTAAAAATGGTGTTATGCACGTCCCTGATGGAGATGGACTAGGTGTAACCGTCTTTGATGATAGACTAGAAGCGTATTGTGTGGAGAAACGAATACTATGAATTTAATAGAATCCTTACAAATTGAAGCACCTCGTATGACGAGCGATACTACATGTATTGCAAAAATGAACTTAGGAGAATTCCACAAACAGCCTCAAGGCTATCTAAACGGTGGTGCCACCTTAGCATTTGCTGAAATCATTTCCGGCATGATGAGTAACGAACTCATAGGACCAGAGAAATTTGGCGTAGGTCAATCCGTTACGGCCAACCACTTGCGCCCTGTAAGATGTGAAGGGGCCTTAACGGCTCATGGCTCCTTACTGGTAAAAGGGAAGACATCCCATGTATGGCGCTTTGAGATGATGGACGATGCGGAACGACTCATCTCACAAGTAACAGTGACGTTGTCTATTGTGGACTTTAATCGGTAACGTGCATCGTTGTACAACGTAAAAAGGACAGCATATACTTTTTTGGTATATACTGTCCTTTTGTCGTTTAGTTTGAACACATAAGTTGTTGCGTATTCATTTAGTTAGTTACTTACGCGAGTAATTTAGTCTAAACACATCAATTATTGCGTATTTTGTTAGTTACTTACGAGTGATAGTATATAAGTCCTCAATATCTGGAATATCGTAAATAACCCATGTACCGTCACCTAAATGACGCATTAAAATTTTTATGTCTTTAGTCATATTCTTTTTATTGTTTTGGATGGTTGCTGTAACTATTGCAGTTTCGCCGTTGTCATCTGTTTTGAGATTTTTAATCTCTACATCGTGCTCTTTAAAGAGGCGACCTTCTATGAGGCGGTCCACCATAGACTTGTTATCATCGTTTTGCTTTGCTATTTGGTTGTTATCCGTAGGCAGTTCAGATTTAAAACTATCTGGATCTTCAATATATTTTCTCATTACATCTTCGATGAGGGCAGGGCCAAATGTTTTGGTAGCGGCTACTGCAGCTTTGCCAAATGGATTAGATGTATCAATATATTTATCGCCTTCCCGGTCTACGATGTTTTTTACGATGGATTTTACATCTACATGGCGCAAGACTTCATCTGCATTTTTCTCCTGAACTGCTTGATGGATAATTTTTAATGTATAAGCTGGTGTATGTGGTACATACCATAAGAAATACCATGCGGTAGCTAATGCGCCTACAACAGCGATGATGAGAGCGATAATGACGCCTTTAGAATGACTTTTGTTCACGGTGAATCCTTTCATTTACTTTGTATCGTAATTTTTCATAGCGAATATATACATATTGTAGCATATCCAGTAAAGTATAGTGTGATAATTTGCACTTTTGCAGAAAACGGATGAAAGGTAGTAAAAAGGAGTGTATAGCTGAAATTTAGCTGATATTTTTCGGTGTAAAAGCCTTAAAATAGGTCTTATCTGTTATAACCCATGTTTTTAATAGAATTTTCATAAAAAAGTTCAAAAAATAGTTGCATAGGTCTAAAATCCATGGTATTATGTACAAGTAGTCAACGAGAGTTGATACGCGGCCCCGTGGTGTAGCGGTTAACATGTCGCCCTGTCACGGCGAAGATCGTCAGTTCAAATCTGATCGGGGTCGCCATTTTTTTTTACAAAAAACATGCCTCGGTAGCTCAGTCGGTAGAGCAACGGACTGAAAATCCGTGTGTCGACAGTTCGATTCTGTCCTGAGGCACCATTTGTATTCCATGCGGTTGTGGTGGAATGGCAGACACGCCATCTTGAGGGGGTGGTGAGCGTACGCTCGTGAGGGTTCAAGTCCCTCCAACCGCACCAAGATATAAGGACCTACAGTTTACTGTAGGTCCTTTTTGCTATGTTTATATTGGCAGGCTTTTATATTACGTGTACAATCATAGTTATTAATACTATACATGTGTGTGTAAGTTTATATATGAGAGAATATTATGAAATTTAATTATGGTGAGTCGCTGCGTATCCGAAGTGATGTATATACGATCTTAGGCAAGATACGCTACATTGATACTCATGGGCGTATATGGTATGAGTATAAGTTAGTTAAACATAGTAATAATAAGGCATTTTGGCTTCGTTGGGATAAGAAGCGAGATGCGTACCAGTTTTCCAAGTTGTGTGGAAAAGCACTACCAGCCGATATGAAACTCGTAGATAGTGGTTATGAGATGGTAACAGGCACTTGGGGTGAGGTAGACGTAGGTACTACTGATACTGCTAAATATAAAGAGTATGAAAATGCTGATGGTACTGCTACGTTTTCTGTTCAAGAGTGGGCTTTTGAAACGGAATATTCAAAAGGCTTTTACATTAATAAAGAATACGTATCTGTCGAAAAGGATTCAGAGGTAACCGAGTCTATTCTAGATAAAATGGATACGATTAAGAAGCTAAAGTTCATAGGACCAGTCGGTTGGATTTTGGGGAACTTACTACTTTATATGCCAATCTTTGATATAAAAATATTGAATGATGTACGTGATGTACTTACATGGCCTTATATAGTAGCTGGGAGTATAGTCCTTGGTATCATTGTGGCTTGTGCTTTCATTATTTCGAGAACTATGCGTTGATGAAAACACATCGGTTATATAGGACTCCCTTTCGTGGGGTAAATAAAAGGTCGTAACATGTATTAATACATATTACGACCTTTTTACTATAGGATTTATTTGTTAGGTGTTAGCTATTAGCTTCAGTTGGTTGAAGTTGTTCAAACTCAATTTCTTTAGCATCTAATTCTTTGGCGCCAAGATGAGCCAATACACAGAATGTAATACAAAGAACACATGCTACTAATAAAAGATAGAAACCTGCATTCCAACCAAATTTATCTGCTAAAACACCAAATAGTGTTGTACCTAAGTTTGCACCAACAATGTAACTCATGAATCCACGAAGACCAACAGCAGAACCTACTGCAAATGGTGGTACAATATCCATAGTTTGTACTGAAGCTAAGAATTGAGGAATGTAGATTAAACAACCTACAATAGCAGCGAAGAAAGTAACCCATAAGAGAGACTCGCTTTGCCAATAACCAAATATACAGAAGAAGATAACACTTATAGCAATGATTGCAGGTGGCATGCGATAACCTTTAAAGAATTTATCGGAAATATAACCAGCAAAAATAGTAGAAGGAATAGCCGCCCATTCAAAGAATAAGAAAGCTACAGACATCTCTGCTTTGGAGAATCCTTTTACTTGTAATAGATAAATTGGAAGCCAAGTAAGCATACCAAAGCGAATCATGTAAACGAAGGTATCAACTAATGATACATACCAAGCGTTTTTATTTTTCAATACGTATTTTACAAAGATTTCTCTTGTGCTCATATGCGGTGCTTCAGAACTTCTGTGCGCTTTATGAGCCGTGTCAGCAATGATTTCACTTGTTGGTGGTAAGCCTTCACGCTCAGGGCTTTCTTTAATTAAGAAGCAAATAATTCCCGCTACAATGATAGCGATAATTGCAGGGATACCATAGCTACCTAATTGCCAATGATCAGTAGTCGTAAAGTACAGTGCGGCAGCAACAATTGGTGCTACGATACCACCGCCAAGGTTGTGAGAGATGTTCCAAATTGCACCAAATCGGCCCCGCTCTTGTTTCGGATACCATTTGGCTAGGGTGATGAAGGACGGCCCTACACCAAAGCCTTGGAAGAAACCATTAAGAACTACTAATACTAAGAAGAAGGCAAGGCTGTCGGCAAAGCTCATAAAGATGTTGATAATTGCACAGCAAAGCAGACCGAAAGCCATAAATTTTGCAGGACTTGCTTTATCTGCAAGACTACTCATAAAGCCTTTACTTAAACCATAGGCGATAAGCATACCACTAGATAGCAAACCGATTTCTGTTTTGCTCATGTGGAGGATATCTGATAAGAAGTGAGTTGATAAGGCAAAGTTATTGCGAACAATATAGTACGCTGCATAACCAATAAAAATACCAACTAGAGATTGAAATCTGTATTTATAGTATAGATTCATAATCATACTTTGTGGTACAGATGATTTTGCCTCTTTAGGTTGTAGAAATGAAAACATAGTTATTACCTTTCTTTATTAATAACTAAATCCTGTTGCACTGATAATACTAACATTTTCATAGAATTTGTGTAAATGATTTATGAGATAAAATTAAGTATTAAAGTTAGAAAAATAATTTATAAGGTAGTTATGTTACAGCAAAATTTGTATGGTATAAATATAACTTTTAATGTAGTGAGTGTTTTTGAACTATAGAAATACAGTAGCCTATAGTAATGGGCTTGTATTGAAATTTATAGATTTATTTTGTTATAATCATACTGTTATCTAAAAATTATTGTTCTATATTCTTTATTAAGGAGATTGTATATGAAAGGTATTACTAAACGCGCAATTCTTGCTGCTTGTGTTGGTGCAGCAATGCTTATTTCTGCAGGTTGTGGTTCCAATCAAAATACTCAGCCTACACAATTGACATATAATGGTTCCTCCACATTGGCACCAGTTATTTCTAAAATCGCTACAGATTTCACAGAGAAAAATAAAACTTGGAATCATGTAGATAGCTCTTTACCAGATAAAGATATTACTATTTATGTATCTTCTGGTGGTTCTGGCACTGGCATTAAAGCCGTTATCGACGGCACTGCTAACTTTGGTTTAGTAGCTCGCGAAGTGAAAGACAGCGAAAAAGCAAAAATCAAAGATTACAACGAAATTAAAGTAGGTATTGATGCCTTAACAATCGCAGTAAATCCAGAAAATCCTTTATATGCTATAAAAGATAACCTCAGTAAAGAAGAAATCATTAAAATCTTCTCTGGTGAGTACAAAACTTGGAATCAAGTAGATCCATCCTTGCCTAACCAAGAAATTATCGTAGTGACACGTGACCTTGGCGGCGGTGCTCATGAAGTATTCCAACAAAAAATCATGGGTTCTGTAGAGGTAACTAAAGACGCGATTCAAGCTCCATCCATGGGTGCCCTTGTAACTAAAGTTAAAGAAAATCCATATGCTATTGGTTACGCATCTTATGGCATGTTGGTTCAAAACAAAGGCCAAATCGTTGCATTCAAAGTTAATGGTGTAGCACCAACAGATGAAACGATTACTGATGGTTCTTATATAATTCAACGTCCACTTCTTATCGTAGGTAAAGGTAATATGGGCGGCGTAGCAGACGCTTTCACAAAATACTTGAAGTCTGAAGAAGGCCGTAAAGTTATTCATAAAATGGGCTTTGTTCCTGTAAACTAATCAGATAGAATAAAAGCAAGGCTGCGGCCTTGCTTTTTTCTTGTGAAAGGAGAGTCTATGCATTTATCAGATCGCTTTACATCTGGCGTAGTACCGATTATGGCGGTGTCTGTTCTCGCCTTATATATAGGGCTCGTCCTCTATATGGCGATAGAGGCGTGGCCCGCTTTCATCCATATGTCTTGGACGGATATTGTAACCGGTACAGTCTGGAAGCCTATGGCAGAAAGTCCTATATTAGGTCTGACCTATATTATTTCTGCTAGCCTCTATGTATCACTGTTATCTTTGATATGGGCGTTGCCCTTGGGCATTGGTACCTCTGTAGGCTTGAGTCTAGGCGTATCGCCACGTATTCGCCAATTTTGTTTATCTACTATAGATATGATCGCCGGTATACCTTCTGTTATTGTTGGTTTCATCGGCCTTGCCGTTGTGGTTCCGGCCATTCAATCGATGTTTTCTTTATCTACTGGTGAGTCTATTTTATCGGCTAGTCTCGTATTAGCCTTTATGATTTTGCCTTATATTGTGACTCACTGTACGGAATCTATCGAAACCTATCGGCAGCGCTATGAAGAAACAGCTTTAGGCCTTGGCATATCGCCGTGGCATACTATGAAAGCTATAGTATTACCTAGTGCTAAAGGTTCCATCATTCTTAGTTCTGTTCTAGCCTTCTCCCGTGCTATGGGAGAGACCATGGCCGTTATGATGGTTGTCGGTAATGCGCCCATCTTACCTAACTTATTAGGTAAGGCTGAGCCGATTCCGTCTCTCATCGCTCTTGAAATGGGTAGTGTAGAGTACAATAGCTTGCATTATAGCGGTTTATATGTAGCGGCGTTAATATTGCTAATGATTTTGATATTGACTAATGTTCTAGTCTATATGTATTCCTGGAAAACTAGAAAGGACGGTCATCATGAAGTTATCTAATCTTGTATTAGCTACTTGGGCTTATGGCAGTCTAGCCCTAGTTATGGCAATACTCATCGCTGCTTGCGGCTATATTGTGTATCATGGTGGACCATTAATCACCGTTGATTTCCTTTGGCTTTATCCAGCAGGCATGCCTCTCGGTGTAGAAGGGGGCATATTCCCTGCCATAATCGGCAGTATTTTAGAGGGACTATTAACGGCTTCTATGGCGGCTATTGTAAGTATTCCTTGTGCCCTTTACATGGTATATGGCAATATTTCTCGTTGGAAATCAGAATGCTTTTTGTTCACTCTACGCTGTATGTCCGGATTGCCATCTGTATTGATTGGCTTGTTCGGTTATAGTGTACTGATTTTATATTTAGGTATTGATAAAAGCTTATTATCTGCATCAATTACGTTAACGGTAATGGTTATACCTTTTATTACGTTGCGTCTTGTGAAAGTATTCCACGAGTTTCCTCGTGAAACTTATGAGGCGGCTCTCAATATGGGGCTTTCACCAAGTTATATATGGATGCATATGGTCATAGCGAGTGCCATGCGCGACGGATTGAGCGCTATAGCCCTTGGAGCGGCCTATGCAATGGGGGCCACTGCACCGATTATGTACACTGGCGCCGTATTATATACGCGGTCCATACCGAATATAACAGATCCGTTTATGGCCTTACCATATCATTTGTACATTTTAGTCAACGAAGGTTATTCAGTAGATTTAGCCTATGCTACAGCCTTCGTGTTGATGGTTATCTTGCTTTGTATTAATATTATTTGTCGCTGGATAGGAGGGCGGTCTTGATGAGCACAATATTAGATATTAAAAATATAGAGGTGTCCATTGGTGAGCAGCCTATTTTGCAACAGATTACCTTGCCTATTACAGAACATGCTATTACTGCTGTTATTGGGCCGTCTGGTTGTGGTAAAAGTACATTGCTAGCTACGCTTAACGGTAGCTTACAGGACCCTAAAAAAGTTACTAATGGACAAATTATTTACGATGGCCTATCTGTAGACTCTATGAATTCACAAATGCTACGTCGTCAAATCGGTCTCATCGGACAACAACCGACCGTATTTCCTGGTACCATAGAAGATAATATGTTATTTGCTCTAAATTATTATAAAGAGCTATCTACTACAGATAGAAAGGCTAAAGCGATACAATGTTTGGAGCAGGCTGGATTATATAGCGAAATCAATGGCGATATGAAGCGTTTGGCCAGTTCTTTATCTGGTGGTCAACAACAGCGCCTGTGTATTGCGCGAAGCTTGACCGTAGATCCTCGCGTAATGCTCTTTGATGAACCATGCTCTGCTTTAGATATAAAAAATAGCTTACATATTGAGGCTTTGCTAAGAGAGTTAAAAGTAAAACAAACGATTGTCATTGTTACTCACAATTTACAACAAGCTAGACGTATTGCAGACTACACTGTATTTATGAACGATGGTCGAGTTGTAGAGTGGGGTGCTACAGAGCAAATATTCTCTCATCCACAACAAGAACTAACCCGTGATTATTTGGCTTTTGGCGGATGATCTTAAAGATAAACTCAAAGATGAACTCAAAGATGATTTCAAAGAAATTTATATTTTGTGAAAAAATAAAGATAAAATTTCTATAAACTGTTGACATAATTCGTTTAAAAATGTATATTATAGGTGACATACTGGCGTGTCGTAAAGGGACTGTGAGAGAGTTAAGCCAGACTGACACATGATATAGTTCGAGAGTAACTATATACATAAGAAGGCGTACCGCTGAGAGACGAGAGAAGGGCGGTATGCCTTTTTTGTATGTAACATACGATCTACCTTGTTTTTTACAATCTGATAAGCTATGTAAATTATTAATATTATAAATATAAAATTTTGTTAAAATAACGACGATCGGGAGTTTAAAATATAGACTAAGACCTCCTTATGTAATACAATGTATTACATAAGGAGGTGCTTTTATATGGCAAATATTTCAGTCCGTCTAAATGAACAAGAAGAAGAGTTATTTAAAACCTATGCTGAGTTTATGGATGAAACACTTTCTACCCTCTTTAAGAAGGCTTTACTAGAAAAGATTGAAGATGAATTTGATCTTAAGGTAGGTCAAAAAGCATTAGCAGAATACAAGCAAGATCCAGTTACTTATTCTGTGGCGGAAATGCGTGCAAAATATGGCTTATAAGCTTGAATTTTCTAAACGGTTTGACAAGCAATTTTCTAAATTAGATAAATCAACGCAACGCTATCTTTTTAATTGGCTCATAAAGAATGTAGATAATGTAGAAGATCCTAGGTACTCAGGCAAATCATTGACGGGTAATAAAACAGGTCTGTGGCGTTATCGCATTGGTAATTATAGAGTCATTGCTGATATTAATGACAATAGATGCGTTATTTTAGCATTAGAAGTTGGTCATAGAAAAGATATTTACAAATAGAGGATATATTATGAAGTACTTACGTCGTGAACTAAATCAAGTAGAAAAAGAATACTTAAAACAATTTGGACAAGACTCGTTGGACCGTGTCGTTCTCCACGATCCAGATACAAAGGATAAACAAGAAGTACAAGACACCATTGATATCCTAAAAGAAGCTATGGCAAAAAATAAACCGCTAGAACAAGTTCCAGAGGAAATGTGGAAACTCATAGAATTTTAGTTGTGGATACTATATTTGCTATATGATCTGCATAGTCAGTCTCAATAAACATAATTTATTAGATGGAGAGTTTAATGAAAGTAACCGGGATTATATTAGTAGCGACAATTTTACTTGCTAATACGGGGATAATAGATGCAAAACAACTACCTGTATCAGCTGACTCAAGACCATTAAGTGAAAAAATCGTCCGATCCGAAAGGATTACACCTCGGGTGGTTATGCCTTATATGGAAAGTAAAAGTCCTGATGAAACAGAGTTGTCTTACGCTGTCCATTCAGTTGCTAAAAAAACAATCAATGAACAATTGATACAGGAGCGTGAGGTAGAATCGCAGATGAGGGCTTCTATTGAAGATCATAATAGAAATATAAAAAGTACACCTAAAAGAGATTTTACTCAAAACCCTTATACACGAGAAGAAATTGAAAAACAGATTATAGATAGTATTAATTTTAGTGAAAGCATCAAATACCCCGTTAATGACAAGGCGTATTACAATCGTATAGATGTGAATGTGATTGATGATTTATCTGGTTTTCCGAAGAAAATACCATCATTTGCTAAAAAGGTTGATATCCATTTAAAACCTCCGAAAGCAATTGAGGATGGTGGATATATTCAAGTTTCATTTATTGCAAAACCATCAGAACTAAAGCCTTATATTGAAGATGCAGAAAATCATGCTAAGGTTATCCTAACTATGGGGGAGGCTAAACAAGCTTTCATTAAACCCTATGAGGACCTTCGTTCAAATTATACAAGAGCATTATCTACTATATTGCCAGAACAATGGATTGATGTAACTAATACCTATAATAATATGTATCAATATAAAATGGCGCTAAGTGCTGAAAATATTAAACAAAAGATAGATTCAGCTCAAAACCTAAAGCCAATGATGATGGATTCTGAAATACCGAATGCTAAACCGTATTCTGATAAAATATTATCTAATGATGAAAACAAAGCATTGCAGAAAAAGTATTTGGGCTATTACTCTTTTAAAGAAATAGAAAGACCATTCACAGAAGACTATAAATTCTACATTTTTAAATTTGACTATCGTTACGGTGGATATACTGTTGCAGGCATGGCTGTAAATCCAGAGCAAACTAGAGTGATATACTTCATTCAAACAATACGATAAAAAAATAAACGGGACACTGTCATATTAGCAGTGTCCCTTTATGTTATAGAATGTACAGTTCAGGTTTACGATCTCTAAAGATATTGATTTTATTGCGAATGTCTTCCACAACGGTAAGGTCGATGTCTACAGAGGCGATGCCTTCTGTAGTATCCATCTCGAGGAGGTTCATGCCCCATGGATCATAAACGGCGGAGTGACCTGTGCTTTGAACGCGACCGATAGTACCGCATCCGTTGACTGCACAAAGAAATAATTGGTTTTCAATTGCTCGCACTTCATTTAATACTTGCCAGTGGCGTAGACGCATCGTAGGCCATTGGGCAGGTACGAATAGCAATTCAGTACCTGGTAATGCAGCCATTCTCACTAGCTCAGGGAACCGAATGTCGTAACATATGACCGTACTACAAGGGATTCCATCAAGTTCAAAATGAGTCGTATGAGTACCGCCAGCAAAGTATTTGTCTTCTTTAGCGGGGCTAAAACCGTGCATTTTGGAATATTCACCTACGAGCTTACCTTCACGGTTGTAAGCATAGGATGTATTGAATACCAAATCATCTTTCGCCACAGCAACGGAGCCGCCTACGATATTTACCTTGTGCTTTTTTGCAAAGGCGGTGAGCAATGATTTTGTTCTTTCCCCATTTCTGTCGGCAATCGTAATTAAATCATCTGATGGATGAAAGCCTGTATTCCAAGTTTCCGGTAAAACAATAATATCAGGATTTTCTGTAAGTGATTGAGTGAGTAACTCTTGAACGCGATTGTAGTTGTATTCTACGTCATTTACGTGAACGTCCATTTGCAAGAGGGTTAAGCGTTTTTTCATGGCAAATCCTTTATCGATTAGAAGCGTATAGTTGTAGTGAATAATTGTAGTGATTTGTATTATAATTAGAATATTAAATCATTCCATTCTAGATTACAACATAAAGTATCGTTAAAGGTGTTTTGAAGGATATATCTTTTTAGTTCAAGGTATTTTAGTGGATATATTTGTTTAGGTTATAAATCATTTGTTTTAGAGTATAAATCATCTATTTAAGCTATACGTATATGGAGTGGAGTTTTTACTATTCTTCATAGAAATGTTATAATATTCTGTATATAATTGTGTTCTGATAGAGGAGGACCTATGAA
>OGGO01000968.1_pt1 | contig 19424 bp, 17 predicted proteins | sample 1571231 | NCBI WGS metagenome assembly OGGO01 (sample SAMEA2582036, study PRJEB24529) | metagenome | biome: Human gut stool | place: China | collected 2011 | reverse complement strand
CGACCAGATCATCCCGGAGGAGGAACTTCCGAAGACCTTAACAAGCTATTCTCCGTGCTTCCGTAAAGAGAAAGGCGCACACGGCATCGAGGAGCGCGGTGTATATCGTATCCACCAGTTCGAGAAACAGGAAATGATCGTTGTCTGCAAACCGGAAGAATCCAAAATCTGGTATGATAAATTATGGCAGAACACCGTTGACCTGTTTCGCAGCTTAGATATTCCGGTCCGTACATTAGAGTGCTGCTCCGGCGATCTCGCTGACTTAAAAGTAAAATCCTGCGACGTAGAGGCATGGTCTCCAAGACAGAAGAAATACTTCGAAGTTGGAAGCTGCTCAAACTTAGGAGATGCACAGGCAAGACGTTTAAAGATCAGGGTAAAAGGAAAAGACGGAAACAAATATTTTGCACATACCTTAAATAACACAGTTGTTGCTCCACCACGTATGCTGATCGCATTCTTAGAGAACAACTTAAATGAGGACGGAAGCGTCAACATTCCAAAAGCACTTCAGCCATATATGGGTGGAATTGAGAAGATCGTTCCAAAACACTAAGAAGAAATAGAAAAGTAAGAATAAATAAAAAAGTAAGAACAAATAAAAAAGTAAGAACAAATAAAAAAGAATGTATCCGGAGGAAATTAATCCGGATGCATTCTTTTTTTAAAAAATTATTTCTCATAAATACAGTGTGTTCCCTGATGCTGCATCAGCCCGCCAAGACATTTTTTGTTGCAGCGGACGCAGCGGTGGATCTGGTCTGCATGACCATTTTTCAGCTTGTTTACCCAGTCAGGATCAGCCAGTAACTGGCGGCTCATGGCAGCACACTGGATGCGACCATCGGCAAGCTGTTTTTCCACAAAATCAGGATCGGTAAGTCCGCCGACACCACAGATCGGAAGATTGGTGTACTGTCTTACCTCATCACAGAATTTTAGGAAACATCCCGGTTCACTAAAATACGGATGGTTTTTCGGTGGAATAGTATTTTCAAGATCAGAATGGTTTGCGAGTGTGACATGGAAGCTTGTAACGCCAGCTTTTTCAAGCATTGGAACAAATACCTTCAGCTCATCCTCGATAACACCTGCATTTCCGTAGTGTGGATTCTCCTGACGGACGGCAAGCTTGTAATCGATTGGCATATCCGGCAGTTTTTCGCGGACGGCAGAAACAGCCTCCACTGCAAAACGGGCACGGTTTTCGGCAGTTCCGCCGTATTCATCGGTGCGGTGGTTGTAAATGGAAGAACTGAAACTTCCACACATACGGTCACCGTGGATCTGGATCATATCAAATCCTGCTTTTTTTGCGAGAACAGCGGCAGTGCCGAAAGCAGAGGTGATCTCTTTTACTTTTTTGTGAGGCATATTCGTAATATATGGAGCAACCTCATTATTTAAAAGAGGGCGGAGTTCCTGCATGCTGATCCGTTTTGTGAGCACGCCCGGAACATATTTTAACATGGCTTTGATATTGGAATCGGACTGATGAAGCTGGGCGCATACCTTACAGTCATTGTCATGGGCGATCCCGATCACTTTTTCATAGAATGCAAAGCCTTTTTTGTCAAAAAGTGATTTTCCGAAATGACTTTTTCCAACCGGAACGTCTCCGACAATGATCATAGCGCAGCCGCCAGCTGCGATCCGGCGTATTTTTTCAAAGTAATCTTCATCCGATAAACCGAATGTTGTAGGGGCAAAAATAATGCGGTTTTTTAAGGTTAATCCTCCATAATTGAAGGGAGTCTGAATTGTTTCGTACATAATCTCACACTTTCTGAATTGATATTTTACACAGCAGATTTAAAAGGAGCTGCTGCTCCTCATTGGTAAGACCGGTCAATTTGGTGGCATCCCAGTCGAAAAGTACCTGATGGCAGACATCAAAAGCCTGTTTCCCAAGAGGGGTTAAGGTTAACCGGTAACTGCGGCCGGATTTCTTTTCTTTGATCAGAAAACCATCTTCTGCAAGTTTCGCAACGGAGCGCTGCGAATGTCCCCAGTCCAGTTTTAAGGCGCTGGTCAGTTCTGATGGGGTACACTCAGGATGTTTGCCCACATAAATGATAAAGTACATCTGACCAAAGTTAAGACCTAACTCATGGAGCTTTTCTGTTGTGTAAGCGGCAAATTCTTTATATAGTTCAGTTGTATAGTAGGAAAGAGTTGATATTTGCATAAATCCTCCTTACATCGCAAAGCGAAATCCAATTTTCATATCGAAAACTGAGTATTTCCGTTTCCAACTGCACACAGTATAAAACCTATACTTGACTTTGTCAAGTAAGAAAATAAAAAAAGTTGTATGAGTTTTTGACCGGATGACTTGTGATCTTTTATCATTCGGGTGAAAACCCATACAACCGTTCCTGCTTATTCAGAAATATGATTTTCGCGCATATATTCACCAATTTTTTTATCACAGGCAAGAATGTGGTTTGCAAGCCAGTTCAGTAAAAACTGGATCAGATCAAGAAGATATACCTGCTGGTTGTCATCCAGATCCTCCATTTCATCCAGATCGATATTTACAAGACGGTCTACAAATGCAGCGTGTGCCCGTTTCTGTGAAGGAAGTTCAGGATAATGGATGCGCTCCATCAGAGCCTCTTCCTCGCTGAAATGTAATTCCGTATAATCTCTCAGTTCTGCCAGCAGACGCATGATCTCATCGTATTTATCATGTAAAAGCTGGTCGTGGATGAGGTCATTGGTATCACTGATGATCTCAAACAGCTTGCGGTGCTCATCATCGACAAATGTGATGCCGGTTTTGTATTTGTCCGTGAATGCAAATGGATCCTCTGTAGATTCTTCCGTAGGGATCATTTTCCCGATCATCATATCGCTGCTTAAAATATGATGATAAAGCCAGTGCACGAGGTAAGTAAGAAGTTCATTTAACGATCTCTTGGCATTGCGTGGTGATGTGGTATCCAGTTTAAATTCGTTGATCGTCTTTGCAAATGCAGCATGTTCTGTCTTCTGGAGAGGAAGCTCAGGATCATGGATACTCTCCATATAAGCCTCCTCATGAGCAAGGTGCGTAGCTGCGTAATCTTTCAGGTTTGCGATCAGGCTTTGACCGATGGCTGTCACATCCTCTGTTTTCTCAACTAATTCGAATGCTTCATTTATCATCTGGAACAGACGCTTGTGTTCTTCATCGATTGCATCAATATGAAGCATACAGTCTTCTGTAAATTCGTACATAAAATCCTCCTTCTGTGTGTCATAAATCCGCAGCGCTTACGGAAAAGTGCAGTGGAATGTCTTTCGTGTTGCTACATTTATGTCATCATCATAGCACATGCTGGAAGAAAATTACAGTTGTTTTCGTGGAAATTATGCCATACTTTTACAGGTACTGCGGATGAAATTTGCAATAATCCTTTTCATCGATTCAAATTAATGATATAATTTTTCTAAAATGTTGACAGATATACATTTTATCTTCCTAAAATGTTGATGATTTACATTAAAAAGTGTTATTTATGTTGATCAGAGGTGCCTTATGTTAAAAAGAAAAGCAACAAATTTTATGAAAAACTGGATAAACACAAAGGATAAGAAGTGCCTTGTCGTTCAGGGTGCCAGACAAACAGGAAAGACATATACCGTTGAACGTTTTGCCGAAGAAAATTATGAAGAACTGGTTGAAATTAATTTTAAACAGATGCCTTCTGCGATGGAGATATTTTCTGGAGATCTTACCGTAGATGCTATGGTTATGGGTATGCGGTTCCGCTTCCCTGAAAAGAAAATTATTCCTGGAAAAACATTGATTTTTCTGGATGAAATTCAGGAATGTCAGGAAGCGGTCACATCACTTAAATTTTGGGCGATAGATAATAAATATGATGTAATTGTATCTGGCTCACTTCTTGGAATCGACTACAAACGTGCCTCTTCTTATCCGGTTGGATATGTTGATTATTTGAAAATGTATGGGATTGATTTTGAAGAGTTTCTGTGGGGAATGGGAATATCCGGGGATATGATAGAAAATCTCTGTGGTTATCTGCGTTCTAAAACGATTGTGCCTGAAGCAATTCATTCGCAAATGATGAATTATTACAGACAGTACATTGCAATAGGTGGTATGCCAGAGGCAGTACAGAAATATATAGACACAAAAGATTTTAGGGAAATTGACAGGATACAGCGCAGCCTCTTACAGGGATACCAGTATGACATAGCACATTATGCAACAGCTGAGGAAAAGGTAAAAGCAGAAAAGTGTTATATTTCTCTTGCAAAACAGTTACTGGATAAGGAAAACCATAAATTTCAATATAAAGAGGTCGAGCATGGTGGTCGGGCACAAAAATATTTTTCAAGTATTGAGTGGCTGCTTCGTGCGGATATGGTGCATTTATGCAAACTGGTAACAGATGTCAGATTTGATCTGGATGACTATGCAAGAGATGACTTTTTCAGGGCATACACAACGGATTTATCTCTTTTGATGGCGATGAAAGATTTTTCATTAAAGCAACATATCGTAGAAAATACGTTATTCGGAAACTCAAAAGGCGGTATATATGAATGTGCCATAGCAGATGCACTTTACAAGAAAGGATATCCGTTATATTTCTATAAAAATGAGACAACCAAGAGAAAAATTGATGTTATGATCCAAAAAGATGGTGTGGTAGTTCCGATTGAGGTTAAAAGTGGAAATACGCGGGCTAATTCCTTAAAATCTATTTTGAAAACGAATGCAGATATTCCTTATGGATACAAGTTTGTTGATGGTAATATAGGTGTAAGTGATGATGGTATCATTACATTACCGTTATATATGATCGCGTTTATTTAAAGTATTATTTTTTTGACTTTGTGATATAATGAGCGCAAGTGAGAAGAATGCATTTATGCATTCGGCGAACGGCGAATGTCGATCATGTGCTGCTTTTGCACATGATATAATATTTTTAAAAGCTGTACCATTAAGCGTTTCGGACGTTTGCGAGAAGATGTTTACATCACTTGGCGTAATGGCAAGGCTTTTTCTTTTTTCTGAATACATAGTCTGTATTCTTAAATCATGATTTTTACTTTGAACATAAGTTACTAATGTTTTTTCCATTTATATTTTTTAAAAATATTATCACTGGATTCCCATAATACATTGTAGTTGTAGTTGTAGTTCCCGGTTATTACTTGGTATGTTATAATAATACCAGAATTACCATACAGATGTTTTCTGTTGTAGTTCCCGGTTATTACTTGGTATGTTATAATAAGTTCACTCCTAGCAACTACCACTCCGGCGTTGTAGTTCCCGGTTATTACTTGGTATGTTATAATTCATAGGCGATTTTCTCGCCCTCGTTTTTCGTTGTAGTTCCCGGTTATTACTTGGTATGTTATAATTTCATAGGCTGCCACCGCCTTTAGCAGACGGTTGTAGTTCCCGGTTATTACTTGGTATGTTATAATGAAACAGGGGGTAACAGTAAGTGAGTAATAGTTGTAGTTCCCGGTTATTACTTGGTATGTTATAATATCACCGGAAGTAATACAGATAAGACATTGGTTGTAGTTCCCGGTTATTACTTGGTATGTTATAATTGATTCCGGCTATAGTCGGGGCACACTGATGTTGTAGTTCCCGGTTATTACTTGGTATGTTATAATTGCCAATTCCCCGAATGGTGTCTCGTTATTGTTGTAGTTCCCGGTTATTACTTGGTATGTTATAATCGGTTTTCCGAATCTGTCGGCTGCATCCGTGTTGTAGTTCCCGGTTATTACTTGGTATGTTATAATGGTTGAACAGATGGACAATATCGAGGATACGTTGTAGTTCCCGGTTATTACTTGGTATGTTATAATTTTTATATTTAAACACGTCAGAAGAGGATGTTGTAGTTCCCGGTTATTACTTGGTATGTTATAATACAAATCCCAAACAACAGCCCACCCAAATCGTTGTAGTTCCCGGTTATTACTTGGTATGTTATAATATAAGTTCATTATTTGAGCGTGAAATATCTGTTGTAGTTCCCGGTTATTACTTGGTATGTTATAATATCAGAACAGGGAAAGACGAGCGAACGAAAGTTGTAGTTCCCGGTTATTACTTGGTATGTTATAATTACTTATTTAAAATGTTTGCTTCAACTTTTGTTGTAGTTCCCGGTTATTACTTGGTATGTTATAATAAAACACCACCGCTTCTTGATTGCGAGTTAGTTGTAGTTCCCGGTTATTACTTGGTATGTTATAATCAAGCAATGAATCCAATTTCTCACACACATGTTGTAGTTCCCGGTTATTACTTGGTATGTTATAATCACCACATGAACACAAGAGCAATCGCAGAAGTTGTAGTTCCCGGTTATTACTTGGTATGTTATAATTTCAGATTTTTCGTTATGAACGTGTACTTTGTTGTAGTTCCCGGTTATTACTTGGTATGTTATAATATCCCGCTTAATATTTGCTTTAATACTTCGGTTGTAGTTCCCGGTTATTACTTGGTATGTTATAATAGTGTGAAGTGCTGTCCTGCTGCCCTTTCTGTTGTAGTTCCCGGTTATTACTTGGTATGTTATAATATATCAGCACTTGCCGAAAGGAAACCTTGAGTTGTAGTTCCCGGTTATTACTTGGTATGTTATAATATCGTCCGGGAAAATAACCACCCGGCCATTGTTGTAGTTCCCGGTTATTACTTGGTATGTTATAATCGAAGACTGGAAAACGGCTATTGCGCAGCAGTTGTAGTTCCCGGTTATTACTTGGTATGTTATAATAACCGGGCGACTATATCTATTATGACTGGGGTTGTAGTTCCCGGTTATTACTTGGTATGTTATAATTGTGTCGAACCTCTCTTGCAGTTCTGCCAGGTTGTAGTTCCCGGTTATTACTTGGTATGTTATAATCGAAAACGGCGGCTTGTGCCTGGGCTTCGCGTTGTAGTTCCCGGTTATTACTTGGTATGTTATAATCTGTGCTTATCACAGTACTTAACCCCGGCTGTTGTAGTTCCCGGTTATTACTTGGTATGTTATAATAACGGAAGCGTGTACTTTGCCGAGGGATTAGTTGTAGTTCCCGGTTATTACTTGGTATGTTATAATCAAAAATTGCCGTATGAAATCAAGGTAAAGGTTGTAGTTCCCGGTTATTACTTGGTATGTTATAATATAATGTGCGCATTATTTTTCTTGATATTCGTTGTAGTTCCCGGTTATTACTTGGTATGTTATAATAGTCTGGTGCTGTCGGTGGAATCCAGAGCCGTTGTAGTTCCCGGTTATTACTTGGTATGTTATAATTAAAGTCTGGTGCTGTCGGTGGAATCCAGAGTTGTAGTTCCCGGTTATTACTTGGTATGTTATAATTTTCAGAGGACAACTATGACCTTATCTCCTGTTGTAGTTCCCGGTTATTACTTGGTATGTTATAATCCTAAAAGCGAATATGAATACATAGACACTGTTGTAGTTCCCGGTTATTACTTGGTATGTTATAATATCCATTCAGAAAATATGAAAAAGAAACTGGTTGTAGTTCCCGGTTATTACTTGGTATGTTATAATACATCCTTTTATATAGCCACCTTCTTTTGCGTTGTAGTTCCCGGTTATTACTTGGTATGTTATAATCGAGATTATTTGATGAATACAGCTCCTTGGTTGTAGTTCCCGGTTATTACTTGGTATGTTATAATTCTGCTCCGGTGTTATTGTCTCTGGCTTATGTTGTAGTTCCCGGTTATTACTTGGTATGTTATAATTCCGTTCCGGCGGAAGAAAGTAAAGGGTGGGTTGTAGTTCCCGGTTATTACTTGGTATGTTATAATCTTTTTAATCTAACTAGATATATTTTCACGTTGTAGTTCCCGGTTATTACTTGGTATGTTATAATCCGAAGTCGAAAGCGAGGAAGGCGGCACAGGTTGTAGTTCCCGGTTATTACTTGGTATGTTATAATAGCTACACCGACCGTGAGGGCCGCAAGGTAGTTGTAGTTCCCGGTTATTACTTGGTATGTTATAATTTTCGGATCTTATTTCATTTGCAACAAATAGTTGTAGTTCCCGGTTATTACTTGGTATGTTATAATTATTTACAGTTTGCCTCTGCTCCGCCGGTTGTTGTAGTTCCCGGTTATTACTTGGTATGTTATAATATAATCTCCCTATGCGTGACACCTAATTTTGTTGTAGTTCCCGGTTATTACTTGGTATGTTATAATTCCGAGCAATTCCGGAGATCACTCACAGGAGTTGTAGTTCCCGGTTATTACTTGGTATGTTATAATCAGCAGTGTAGGCTCTGGGAACATTCCGAAGTTGTAGTTCCCGGTTATTACTTGGTATGTTATAATAGCCGGGAACCTACAAAGTAGAGCCGCAGGGTTGTAGTTCCCGGTTATTACTTGGTATGTTATAATCCTACATAGAAGGCAGCGAAACCCGCGTAAGTTGTAGTTCCCGGTTATTACTTGGTATGTTATAATTGTTACAACCGCTTCGCCGTTCACCATCTGTTGTAGTTCCCGGTTATTACTTGGTATGTTATAATATCATTAAAGAAACAATTTTTGGCAGATGCGTTGTAGTTCCCGGTTATTACTTGGTATGTTATAATTTCACTTCCACGCGGTCTTCTCTTGAAAATGTTGTAGTTCCCGGTTATTACTTGGTATGTTATAATGGGAACGGAAAATCCTGCATAATCCAAATGATTATGCAGGGTTTTAACTTTCAAAAAACAAATAAAAAATGATTATAGTAGACGGAAAAAACACATTTTAAGAAAAAATCAAGAAATATGAAAAGCATTTTCCACTATATCCCTAAACAAAGCCGTACTTGCCTTACTCGGGCATACGGCTTTTCGCTTTATATCTATGCTACCTATTAAAAGGCCTTATTTTGATACTCGTTTTTAATAGCGGAAATGTTCTAAGCAATTCATTATTGAATATTTTCGATGTGTAACCATAGTTCTAACTTCTGTGGTTTAAATATTTAAATAGCAATTTTTTGTTGATTTAAATTAAAATGTACAAATTATTGGACAGTTAAAGTGCTATATCTTCAGTAATGAAAAATCAGCAGGGAAAACCCTGCTGAAGGAGAACAATATTCTCCATATTATATTTTCAATCCGCGTAGTAAAATACGACAATCTTTATTATAAATAATAACGTATGAATGTCAATTGGTAAAAATATTATTCTATAATATGGATAATATATTGACAAACAGGGTATGAAAGAATAATATGAAGATAGGAGGAAAGAAAAATGTATCTGGCACACAAGGAAAATGAAAAAAAGCAGGAATTAACAGTACATTTACTGGAAGCGGGACAGTATGCACAGAGTGAAGGAGAAAAGATAGGAATAGGAACATTAGCTACACTTTGTCTGCAATTGCATGATGCAGGAAAGTTTAGTACTGAATTTCAGGCATATATCAAGCAAGAAGATGATCTACCCAAAAGGGGAGCAGTAAATCATAGCTCTGCAGGAGCTGAATTATTAATGCAGGAATTTAAGAACAGTCCCTATCATTCAGTTCAAGATATGAGGCTTTTGATAGAGCTTATTTCATATACGATTACGGCACATCATGGAATTTATGACTGCATAGATGAAGATGGCGAAGACAAGTTTGAAGTCAGATTGAATGTGGTTGAAAAAGAAAAACTGGATGAAATTGCAAGACTGTGGTTTGAAGAAATGCATTTTACAAAAGATATGTTATGCAGTCAGATGAGAAAGGCATATGGTGAATTCATAACCGCTTTTTTGAAACCATTAAAACAAATCTGTCAGAATGGACAGACAGAAGGCACAGAGAGATTTTTTTATATGAGCTGTATGGAACGATTGCTTTTGTCTTTGCAAATAGACTCAGACTGGACAGATACAGCAAGAGCAATGGGTGACAGTATGCTTGATGATAATATGGAAACTGCAAACGTATATCAGAAGGCTTTGAAAAATTATCAGCAATATATGGATAAGCTGGAAAAAGAAGCACAGGAGAATCTCAGAACAGAGAAACAAAAACAAATCTTCGAACTGCGAAAAAAGATTAGAGAAGAATGTATGAATTTCTCAGAGACATCATATGGAATATATCGGTTATCACTTCCGACAGGTGCGGGAAAGACGTTAGCATCTTTGGGATATGCACTGAAAGTGGCAGCAGAGAGAAAAACACCGGAAGTTTCCCATATATTTTACATATCGCCATTCATATCCATCACAGAACAAAGCACTGAAGTGATAAAGAAAGCAGTCAGAAACGAAGAATGGGTGATGGAACATCACTCAAATGTCAGCAATTCTGATGAACAGGAGAAGCAGATAGATACTGCATGGAAGGAACCGATTATCTGTACAACTATGATTCAATTTTTGTATACGTTGTTTTCACAGAAAAATAAAAGCATCCGCCGTTTTCATCAATTGAAAAATTCTGTGATTATCGTAGATGAAGCACAGGCACTGCCGGTGCAGACAATACACACATTTAATCTTATGATGAATTTTCTATGTTATGTATGTCATGCGACTATTATTTTGTGTACAGCCACCCAACCGCAATTGGCATCTGGCAATATAAAAAGAAAGATTTTATATACAGCGCCTAAGGATATGGTCACAGGAGTGTGTGATATTTTTCAGCGTTTTCAGCGTACAAACATCTCTTTTGAAATAAATGAGCCAGACACATTTGAATCACTGGGAGAGAAGATATTCAATGATTTCCAAAAGGAACGGACAATACTTTTAATTTTGAATAAGAAAGAGACAGTTGGAGCATTTTTTGATTATATAAAAGCAGAATTGAAAGATGTGAAGATTTTTTATCTGACAACAAACTTATGTCCGGAACATCGGAGTGATCAATTGGAAAGCATAAAAAATTATCTGAAAAATAGTACAGAAAAAGTTTTGATTATAAGTACAAATCTGATAGAAGCGGGAGTGGATCTGTCAGTCAATCATGTCTATCGTTCACTTGCAGGATTGGACAGTATCGCACAGGCGGCAGGTCGTTGCAATCGAAATGGGGAAATGGAACAGGGAAGGGTTACTGTAATTCAATTAGTTGGGGATGAATTTGAGGTAATTCGAATAGCTCAGAAGAAAACGGAAGAAGTCTGTGAAAAATATAATCAGTCAAATAGTATGGAGAGTATTATTTTTCCAGAGTGGATGGATTGGTATTATGAAATCTATTATAAGAAAGTCAACAATAAAATGGATTATGATATAGGAAAGGGACAAACAATATATAAATTATTGAGTAGTGGCTTTCCGGGAGAAAGGAAACATCTGGTTAGACAGGCATTTGAAACAGCAGGAGAAAAATACAGACCGATTCAGGAAGAGGGAAAAACAGTGATAGTTCCATACAAAGATGGAATGGATATTCTTGAAAAATTGGAAATGGCGCAGAATATGTCTGATAAAAAAAGATTATTAAGAAAGATACAGCGTTATACGGTGTCTGTTTATGAAAATAAATTAAAAGAATGCTTACAAAATGGAGTGATAGAAGAAAGCAGGTTTTTACCAGACGTATATGTAGCTAAAAATTATGATATGGAAAAAGGACTGCTCAATGAACTTGTATTACAATATTATTGAAAAAGGGGGAAAGAAGAATGGAAAGAGAAAATGCAATAGAATATAAAGTCTATGGGAAATATGCACTTTTCACCGATCCATTAACGAAAACAGGAGGCGAAAAACTGTCATATCAGGTGCCAACGTATCAAGCATTGAAAGGAATCACAGAAAGTATTTACTGGAAACCTACGTTTACGTGGGTGATTGATGAGTGCAGAGTGATGCATCCAATACGGACAGAGTCAAAGGGAATGCGCCCGATAAAATATCAGGGAGGAAACGATCTGGCATCTTACACATATTTAAAAGATGTAGAATACCGGGTGAAAGCACATTTTGTATGGAATGAAAACAGACCGGATCTTGTAAATGACCGGAATGAGAATAAGCATTATCAAATTGCAAAAAGAATGTTAGAAAGAGGAGGCAGGAGAGATATTTTTCTTGGAACAAGAGAATGTCAGGGATATGTAGAACCCTGTACAGTGATGGAAGGAGAAGGATTCTATGACAATGATGGAAATATTTCTTTTGGAATCATGGTACATGGAATTACATATTCGGATGAAGCAGTCAGGGAGAATGAGAAAAAGCATATGACGATCCGGTTATGGAATGCATACATGAAAGACGGAGTGATTAGATTTCCGGAACCGGAAGAATGTCAGATCAGAAAAGTAGTTGCGGAAATGGAAATGAAAACATTTGACGAAAAAAATTTCTGTGGAATAAGGGAATTTGAAAGGGGGAATCTTTTTGGGCTGGATACAAATGCTTGAAAAAACATATGACGCATGCGAAGCGATTGTGGGGAAAAAGGTAAATGAAGATCCAATCTTACTTCCAATCTCGCATTCTACAGCAAATGCGCAGATAGAAGTGACGATTGACCTAAAAGGTAAATTTATGCCGGCTTTGTCCGGAATCATTCCAAAGGATGGGGAAGATAAAATCACGATTATCCCAGTAACCGAGGATTCGGCTTCGCGAAGTAATGGAAGCTGTCCGCATGCATTATGTGACAAACTTTGCTATGTTGCAGGAGATTATTCGTTATACACAAATGAGGACAAGACAGAATACTATAATGATTACATTAATAGTTTGAGAAAATGGACAAGCTCTGAATTTTCCAATAAGTGGCTGCAATGTGTATATCTTTATTTGAAAAAAGCTACACTGATTCAGGATTTAATAAAAGCAAAATTATTGGTATTGGCTGAAGATGGTTTTCTGTCCGAAAATGAAAATAAAATTCAGTCAGTTGCCCAAAAAGATGCGATGGTAAGATTTGCAGTATGGGATAATGGAGAAAAACATGAATTGTGGAAAGAGCCGGAAATGTATCACTCTTTTATCGAGTATTACAAGACTAATTTGCATAATTGTAATATAGATTATGTGACGGGTGAAAAGATACAATGTTCTGAAAAACATCCATCGAAAATCAGAAATTCCGGGGATAAAGCAAAGATTTTTTCGGCAAATGATACCTCTGGTTTTACTTACCGGGGAAGGTTCGCGAATCGTGAGCAGGCTGCCAGTATTGGATATGAAACTTCGCAGAAAGCACATAATGCTTTGCGCTGGTTGTTAGCAAGGCAGGGAAAATATATAGACGGTGAGATGACTGTGGTGTGGAAGCTTCCACAAAATCTAAAAGAAAAAGATTCTAATCTGGCTTTGGATGTAGTTGATTTATTTGGAGATACACAGGAAACATTTTTGGCAGATTTTGATTGGGCAGCAGAATGCAGGGACGAGGATGACATAGAACTCGACAGAAAATTTGCAGAGAAATTGAATCAGGCGATGGCTGGATACCGGGCAAAACTCCAACCGGATGATGAAGTAATCATTTTGTCGGTTGATGCAGCAACAACAGGAAGGTTAGCTGTTACTTACTATCAGGAAGTTCCGGGAAATGAATTTATAGACAGAGTTCTTCACTGGCATCAGAATTGTACCTGGCCACGATGGATAAAATTACATGAAACAAAAAAATGGGTGTTCATAAATAACACAGCGCCATCACCAAATGAGATAGCACTTGCTGCGTATGGAACAGAACAGGAAAAAGGATATCTGACATGTAATGACAAACTGAGAAAAGCTACAATCCGAAGAATTTTACCGTGTATTATCGGACTGAGTCCCAAAATACCGGCTGATATTGTGAAAGCTGCTGTAAACAGGGCTTCAAATCCACAGGCATACAGCTCTTTTGTGTGGCAGAACTGTGTGGCGCCGGTGGCTTGTGCAATGATAAAATATAATGAATTTGATGGGAAGGTGAACAGTATGGAGCTAGAGAAAGATAGAAGCTATCTGTTTGGACAATTACTTGCTATCCTTGAAAAAGTCGAGGAGAGAGCACTATATTTACAGGAAAGTAAAACAGATGACAGACTTACCAATGCAAAGAAAATGTGGAATGTGTATACCAGACGTCCGGCAACCACTTATGAAAGACTCTATAGTCATATAGTGAGAGCATATCTGAAACGGTTAAATCCGGGTGCAAGAGCGAAAATAGAAAACAAAATAATGCAGATCATAAATGTTCTTCGGGAAACAGATGGATTCAACAACAATCCTTTGAATGAAAGATATTTACTTGGTTATTACGAGGAAAGAGAAAAATTAATAAAATCAAAAGGCGAAAAGTCGAATGAAGGAGGAGAAGAGTAATGGGAGTATTTACAAACAAAATTGATTTTGAAGTGGTGATTATGGTGAATCATGGAAATCCGAATGGAGATCCGTTGAATGGAAATCGTCCGAGAGAAGATTTTGACGGATTCGGAGAAATTTCGGATGTATGTCTGAAAAGAAAAATCAGAAATCGTCTGCAGGATATGGGAGAGAAAATTTTTATACAAAGCGAAGAACGCTGTGATGATGGATGCAAGAGTCTTGCAGACAGGACAAAGACAAATGATGAGATGCAGAAAGCATTGAAAGCAAAGGATAATGAGGCATATGCAAAAGCTGCATGTAAGACGTGGATTGATGTGAGAGCATTTGGACAGGTATTTGCTTTCAAAGGAAATTCCGTATCAGTTGGAGTGAGAGGACCTGTAACAATTCAGTCAGCATTCAGCGTAGATCCTATTGATATTGAAAGCATACAGATCACGAAAAGTGCAAATTCAGAAACAAGCGATAAAAGAGGGGCAGATACGATGGGAATGAAGCATCGTGTTAATTTTGCCATGTATACCGTGAAGGGAAGTATTAATCATCAGCTTGCAGAAAAGACAGGATTTTCAGATGAAGATGCGGAAAAGATAAAAGAAGCGCTCAGGACGCTTTTTGAAAATGATGCATCATCTGCAAGACCGGACGGAAGCATGGAAGTGGTAAGGGTTTACTGGTGGAAACATAATTGCCCGATGGGACAATATTCTTCTGCAAAAGTTCATCGCTTACTGAAAATTGAGAAGAAGACAGAATTTCCAAAAAGTATTGATGATTACGAATTTACATTAAATTCTTTACCAGGATTGGAAGTGGAAATAATTGAAGGAATATAAAGAAGACGATTATCTGATGATCTCCGGGATACAGCATTTTGCGTTTTGTAGAAGACAATGGGCATTGATTCATCTGGAACAGCAATGGACTGAAAACTACAAGACAATGGATGGAAACTTTATGCACAGACAGGCGCATAATGGGGCATTCCACGAGAAAAGAAAAGATATCATCATTTCTCGTGGAATGCCGGTTTTCTCACGAATAATGGGTGTGAGTGGGATTTGTGATATTGTGGAATTTCATGCAGATGAGTCTGGTACTTTGATACGTACATTTGGTGGGAAATATACGCCATTACCGATAGAATATAAAAGAGGAAAACCAAAAGATCATGATGCGGATATCCTGCAGGTAGCTGCACAGGCCATGTGTCTGGAAGAAATGTTGGATTGTACAATTACACAGGGCGCATTGTATTATGGAGAGATAAAGCATCGTGTTAATATTCAGATTACAGAGGGTATCAAGCAGAACGTAAAAGATATGTTTGATGAAATGCATCAATATTATGAAAGAGGTTATACACCAAAAGCAAAAAAGAAGAAAGCATGTTATGTGTGTTCTTTAAAAGATTTGTGTCTGCCGGAACTGGAAAAAACGGGAAATGTTGAAACATACATGAATAATATATTGGCAGAAGATTTGGAGGATAACACATGAAAAAATTGTTGAATACTCTCTATATCACATCCGAGAATAAATATTTATCTCTGGATGGAGAAAATGTGGTGATTAAAGAGGAAGGTGCAGAGCTTGGAAGAATGCCACTTCATAATCTTGAAATGATTGTAACGTTTAGCAGAGCAGGAGCCAGTCCGGCGTTGATGGGAAAATGTGCAGATAATAATATTTCAATTGTATTTTTGACGCCGTCCGGCTCATTCCTGGCAAGGGTAGAAGGAAAGACAAAAGGAAATGTGCTTCTGAGGAAGAAACAGTATGAAGTTGCAGCAGACGAGCAGGAAAGCCTAAAGATTGCACGCAATACGATTGTCGGAAAAGTTTATAATGGACGGTGGGTAATCGAGCGTACCATAAGAGATCATTCACTACAGACAGATGCAGATAAATTAAAAATTGTTTCAGAGAGGCTTCGGGATAAAATACCTGATATCAGAATCAGTAACAACAAAGATCAACTCAGGGGAATAGAGGGTGAACTTGCGTCACAGTATTTTTCTGTTTTTGATGAATTGATTTTACAGCAAAAAGAAGATTTCTATTTTCATGAGAGAAACAGAAGACCACCTCTGGACAGGGTAAATGCATTATTATCATTTGTATATACACTATTAACAAGCATGATGGCAGCATCGTTAGAAACAGTTGGACTGGATCCATGTGTCGGATTTTTACATGGAGATAGACCTGGAAGATATTCACTGGCAGTGGATATGATGGAAGAACTTCGACCTGCGCTGGCTGATCGTTTTGTTTTGCGTCTTATTAATAAAAGGATGGTGGGCAAAACAGATTTTATAGAAAAAGAAGATGGAGCAATCTTATTGACAGATGATGCCAGAAAGAGAGTGCTTGACGAATGGCAGAAGCGAAAACAGGAACAGATAATACATCCATATTTAAAAGAAAAGATTCAGTGGGGAATGGTTCCTTATATGCAGGCAATGTTTTTGGCAAGATATTTACGTGGAGACATTGATGCATATCCGCCATTTTTGTGGAAATAGAGGTGATATTTTGCTTGTATTGATTACATATGATGTTAATACAGAAAATGAAGCAGGAAAGAGCAGACTTCGTAAAGTAGCAAAACAATGTGTAAACTATGGAGTACGAGTACAAAATTCTGTTTTTGAATGTATTGTAGATGGTGCCCAGTGTCGCATGCTGAAAGGAAAACTACAGGAAATTATAGACGAAGAAAAAGACAGCATTCGTATTTATTATTTAAACGATAAACAAAAACAGAAAATAGAATGTCTGGGTGTAAAAAAAGGAATATCAGTAGAAAATACGCTGATATTTTAAAGCGGTGCGGATCATAAGCGAACATGAAAAAGCGGATGATTCGCACCGGGAAATACAATATTTTTTGTGTTACATGAAATAATTATTGTAGTGTTGATGGGATTTTATAGATACTATGCAATAATTATTACAGATAAGTATAAGGATTATTGTGCATTTTTGCTGTCGCTCCTCTTGTAGGAGCGTGGATTGAAATTTCTGATCTTCTGCAATCTCTCATGCTGCTTCGCGTCGCTCCTCTTGTAGGAGCGTGGATTGAAATTATTATGTTGGTTAAAAAAAGGTCAACTAAAAAGGTCGCTCCTCTTGTAGGAGCGTGGATTGAAATTGTTCCAATCCCTTTTTCATACATGCATCCAATGTCGCTCCTCTTGTAGGAGCGTGGATTGAAATCGTCAAGTATCCATGAACTGATTATTTTGCCATGGTCGCTCCTCTTGTAGGAGCGTGGATTGAAATCAGTTGGTCTAAATCCTTCATGATCGGTTTTGCCGTCGCTCCTCTTGTAGGAGCGTGGATTGAAATCTTTAATTAATGTAGTGGAACTCAAGCGAGACAAGTCGCTCCTCTTGTAGGAGCGTGGATTGAAATAGAATCAATGGAACAGCAAATAGACGATTGTAAAGTCGCTCCTCTTGTAGGAGCGTGGATTGAAATTCTGTGTATGGTGATCCGCTCTTTGTCGTATCCGGTCGCTCCTCTTGTAGGAGCGTGGATTGAAATTTTCTGCTGTGGCTTATTGATTGTTCCGTCAATGGTCGCTCCTCTTGTAGGAGCGTGGATTGAAATCGTATGGCGTGGAAGTATCAATCTGCTGACTTACGTCGCTCCTCTTGTAGGAGCGTGGATTGAAATAAATGACTTCCATGGAAGGAGCAGTTTCTCTGCAAAGTCGCTCCTCTTGTAGGAGCGTGGATTGAAATTCAAAACAGAAGCTAAAGAATTACAACGAAATTGTCGCTCCTCTTGTAGGAGCGTGGATTGAAATATGTACCAGATGGCAAACATGGCAGAATTAGAATGTCGCTCCTCTTGTAGGAGCGTGGATTGAAATCATTTTTAGTTATTTTCCTCAAAGTAGAAAACAAGTCGCTCCTCTTGTAGGAGCGTGGATTGAAATTGCGAACCTTATTTTACCAAAGAGCAAATGGAAGAGTCGCTCCTCTTGTAGGAGCGTGGATTGAAATAGCAGGCAATTAATGCGGACACAGTAGCAGGAAGTCGCTCCTCTTGTAGGAGCGTGGATTGAAATATCTCCTCTCTGATACAGTTCATTCACTGTCACTCGTCGCTCCTCTTGTAGGAGCGTGGATTGAAATGGTTTTAAAAGCAGTTCTACCGTGCAGTCCATTGTCGCTCCTCTTGTAGGAGCGTGGATTGAAATTATGGTTTAGGTGCGATAATCGGGCAGAAACTGAAGTCGCTCCTCTTGTAGGAGCGTGGATTGAAATTTTGTAGGTCACAACGGCGAAATCTGGCAGTGTGGTCGCTCCTCTTGTAGGAGCGTGGATTGAAATTTCGGATTCATCTAATTTATCGTTGTCCGAGGTTGTCGCTCCTCTTGTAGGAGCGTGGATTGAAATCCTCATAACACTTATAAAAAGTGGGTGTAATCCCGTCGCTCCTCTTGTAGGAGCGTGGATTGAAATCTTGGAGAATTTGAGGACAAAAAAATAGCACCATGTCGCTCCTCTTGTAGGAGCGTGGATTGAAATGATTACTTCAGTGCAATTATGACAGGGATTACAGTCGCTCCTCTTGTAGGAGCGTGGATTGAAATGGATTTCTAAATTGTCGAAGATGCCGCCGCCTGTTGTCGCTCCTCTTGTAGGAGCGTGGATTGAAATTGATACGCCACAGACACCGAGTATGCCGGTTAATGTCGCTCCTCTTGTAGGAGCGTGGATTGAAATTCAATATGTTTAAGATTCCTTCTACCGCCTTATCCGTCGCTCCTCTTGTAGGAGCGTGGATTGAAATTTTGTATTTGCATGATAATCTGCACAACCTGTTACGTCGCTCCTCTTGTAGGAGCGTGGATTGAAATTGATACGCCACAGACACCGAGTATGCCGGTTAATGTCGCTCCTCTTGTAGGAGCGTGGATTGAAATTCAATATGTTTAAGATTCCTTCTACCGCCTTATCCGTCGCTCCTCTTGTAGGAGCGTGGATTGAAATTTTGTATTTGCATGATAATCTGCACAACCTGTTACGTCGCTCCTCTTGTAGGAGCGTGGATTGAAATTGATACGCCACAGACACCGAGTA
>OGGO01000963.1_pt1 | contig 19480 bp, 18 predicted proteins | sample 1571231 | NCBI WGS metagenome assembly OGGO01 (sample SAMEA2582036, study PRJEB24529) | metagenome | biome: Human gut stool | place: China | collected 2011 | reverse complement strand
TGGATCGACGTGGGAGGATTAATATGGAACGAGTTCGCTTAGTCCATGGTAATGGCGGTCGATTTAGTCATGAATTGACAGAGCGTTTTATTTTAAAATATTTTACTAATGATTTATTGGCTCCTTTACACGATGGAGCTCAATTTCCTGTTACAGCAGGGCGCATGGCATTCTCTACGGACTCTTATGTAGTACAACCAGCATTTTTCCCTGGTGGCAATATCGGTAAACTCGCCGTATGTGGTACCGTTAATGACCTTGCTATGAATGGGGCGATTCCACAATATTTAAGCTGTGGCCTCATTCTGGAGGAAGGTCTTGCCTTTGATGAATTAGATGAAATTCTTCGTACCATGGCAGAGATGGCTAAGGCTGCAAATGTACAAATCGTTACTGGTGACACAAAGGTTGTAAAAAAAGGTGAAGTCGATAAAATCTATATTAATACTGCCGGAATTGGTATGATTCCAGACGGCATTGATATTGGACCGCATCGCGTAAAGGCGGGCATGGATATTATCTTATCTGGAGCTATTGGAGATCACTCCATTGCCGTTATGGGACAGCGATTTGGTTTAGAGTTATCTGATTCGTTACAAACAGATTGTGCTCCTTTAAATAAGATGGTTCATGCTGTGCTTGATAAAGTAGGTCCTCAAGTTGCCTTATTGAGAGATCCTACAAGAGGTGGTTTGGGTACTGTGTTAAAAGAAATGGCAGATCAAAGTCAAGTGGGCATTAAGGTTGAAGAAACGGCGATTCCCATTCATGATGAAGTGCAGTCTGTATGCGATATTCTAGGCTATGATCCACTCTATTTAGCGAATGAAGGTAAAGTCGTCTTAGTAGTTGAACCAGAGGTTACGGACCAAGTTCTTCAAGTTTTACATGGTTTTGAAGAAGGAAAAGAAGCAGTTCTCATTGGTAAAACCTTAGATAAAAATATTGGTAAAGTAGGATTGCAAACAGCTATTGGCGGTGTTCGTCTAGTCGATTTATTAGGTGAGGATCAAGTGCCACGTATTTGTTAGCTCTATAACTTGAAATAATAATTTAATTAGTTATATAATTTCTTCTTTTTTTGTAATTTTTGATGCTTTTTAAGTATTAGTTCTATTAGATATTGACAGTATTCTGCTATGATGATAGCATTAAATTAAGTTGTATAAAATTCACTACTCGTTCATCGTGTTTTTATACAATACTGGTATCTTTATGTGTAAGTTCTTATACTTTCACTAGAATCTATGTATAGAATTTGTTAAAATATAAGTATCTATAGGAGGCTTATTATGAAAAAGAAAATTATTACAGCTGTTCTAGGGGTTTGTTTAACTACAACTGCATTTGGTGGCATCTTGACTACTCAAGCTGGCGGCTTAAGCAGTATTCTTGGCGGTGCAGCTAAAATTGGCGGCATCGGTATTGTTATTAACAAATTCGGTCCTCAAATTGACACTTTCTTAAATAAATTATTGAAACAAAATAACTTAAGCACAGAATATACAACTAAAGTAGTACCTATCATTAGTATTGGTACAAAAGGTTATATCGGTGCTGCTCAAGTTACTGGTCCTGCATCTAGCATTGAAGAAGTTGAAGCGGTTGCCCAAGTAGAAGGTAGCTTTAACGGCATGGTTCGTGTTAAAGGTTTAGTCCCTGTTGATAGCACAAACCCAGTTGGTGCATCTCGTGTGCAAGGCGTAGGTGTATCTGCGATTATCGATTTGAAAATTTAATGGCCACTGAGCATATAAAATAGTAGACTCAGGGAATAAGCACGGTCTTAGGCCCGTGCTTATTCTGTTGTATAACAGTTATACATTAGATACATTGTGGAGGAATTTATGAAGAAACAAGTACTTACACTTTTAATGGCATCCCTAATTTCAGGCACTGCATTTGCTGCTCCTGGTACAGTAACAGAGAAAACAAATGTTTTGGAAACTACTGTATATGGTTCTGTACAAGATGGTGCCGTAGTGGACCGCATTAATCAACTTGATGAAACCGTGTATGGTACTGGTTTCAATGGAAACTCTGCGACATTGAGTAAACGTGTTGATACACTCTATAACTCCGTAGAAGGTAGTGGTACAAATATTTCTTTGCGTGAAGAAATGGACGCATTAGAATATACCTATCAAAATAGCATTAACGCAGGCTCCCTTGTTGATCGTGTAGAGAAAATGGAACGTAGCGTAAATGGTCGTATTGGCAGTGGCTCTTTGCAAAAACGTATTGTTTCTTTAAAAACTAAAGTATATGGTAGCAATGTAACCCTTACTAACCAAGTAGGCACATTGGCAGGTAATCAAGTATTTAAAGTAACTTTAAATGATGCTGTTTCCTCTAAAACAAGTCATGAAGGTGATACTGTATCCTTCACTGTAGCTGAAAATGTAATGGATGGCAATGTATTGTTAGTTCCTGCTGGCACTGTAGGTTCTGGTACGATTACGTCTTTGAAAAAGGCTCGTTCCTTTGGTCGTAATGGTGCCTTAGATATTACATTCGATACTATTCCTGCTATCGATGGTACAGAATTCACTGCTGTACAAGGTAAAGAAGCTAAAGACAAAACTCGTAGTGAAGTAAAAGCTGCTGGCGCTTCTGTAGCTGGTGCCGTTTTACTTGGCCCTGTTGGTCTTGTGGGCGGTGCATTCGTTAAGGGTAAAAATATTGAGTATCCTGCTGGTTCTACAATCTATGTACAACCACAAGACTCTGTAACTATTCAAGGTCTTGTTATCGGTGGTGACGGTTTAGCGCATAGCGATGATGAATTAGCTGATGCAGTAACTGTGCCAAATACAACTGGTGAAACTGAAGAATATGTTGAAAACAACGGTGCTGAAGAAAATGAAGCTGTAGTTGAAGACACTACTGAAGATGAAGAACCAGAAGAAGTGGTAGAAAATGTCTCTCAACCTATCGTTGTTGTAAAACGCAATCAATAATTAACAAATTCTTAAAGCAAGAGGAGTTCTAGTAACCATGAGGAAACGTAAAGTACAATGGCTGGCAGCGGCGTGTGTGTTTTGTTTAGCACAACCTGTATGGGCCGCTACAGAGTCAACCACGGTATATCAAGATCAATTGGATAGCGTAGGCCAATCTTATGCTGGAGAAATCTCTAAAGCATCTACACCTGAACATAGCAATATCCGTGTTGTACGTCGTGGTGAAAAGGCAAAAACTGCTGAGCCTACAGAGCAGTTACCTACTCGTATTGATGCAGACAAAATGTCGTATAGTGGTTCCACAGGTAATGTATATGCACAAGGCGATGTAGTAGTTACTCAAGGTAATCAAACTTTGATGGCTCCCCGTATCGAAGGTAATACGAAAACTACAGAGTATCGTACTGTTGGCGGCTATCGCTACTTAGAAGATGGCGGTAAAACAAAAGATATTACAGGTCAAAATATGACGTATCGTACTAGCGACCGTTATTTCACAGCTGACCAAGCTATGGGGTGGACCGATCCATATTATGTAAAGGGGCAAAATGCAACCTTTGATGGTCAAACTGGACATATGGAAAAGGGCATGGTTACTACAAAACATGCTATGGCTTTCAAACATACTCCAGACTATCGTGTGGAAGGTCAAGATATCAAAGTGTATCCTGGCGACAAAGTAGTCATCAAGAAGCCATCCTTCTATATTAAAAACTTTAAAGTTTTATCTTTGCCATCTTATACAGCGTCTTTGCGTCATGACAAAGAGAATAAATTTAGTATTTTCTCTTTAATACCAAGACCTACGTATAATAGCGATAATGGTATTGGTTTACATGGCAGTACTGAATATCCAATTGGTAAGCGTGGTGAAGCTTATCTTGATTACCGTTGGTATTCTAAAGCTGGTTTTAAACCACAGCTTGGGTATCGTCATTACTTACCTTGGGGGACTGCTTCTGTTGGTTACAGCAAGGAATCCAATGAGTATAATGATGAAACTGTATGGATTGAAAAAATCGGTGAAGTTCGCTTAGATACACATACGTACCATGTAGGGAAATCTCCAATTACTGTACGTGGTGGTGTTAATGCTGGTTATTGGAAAGAGGATTCTGTAAAAGGTACTCATAAAGAATATTATGCAGAAGTTTCTCATGATCCTATTAAACTCGGCAAAAACGCAGATTTGCGCTTCTTAGGCGGTTATCAACGCGACTACTACGGTTATGATGGTTCTATTCGTAGCATGCCTTATTGGGGGGCTAGATTCCAATCTAAAGCTGGCAATCGTGCAAATGTTTGGGTTAGCTATGATCAAAGAAATATTTCTTACAATAACTCTCCATATCGATTCGATACGACAGAGCTTCCTAAGGAGCTTGTTTATGGTGGCTCTTATAAATTAACTCGCCTAGATGATATTTCTGTAAGTGTTAAAAATAATATGATGAGTGGGGATATTGATTCTATCTACTACACATGGCATCGTGATTTACACTCCTTCGATATGTACTTAACATATAAGGATGGTCATAAAAACAGAGATAATCAATGGAAGATTAAATTTGTAGGTAAAGACTTTTAGTTAGGAGACTATTATGCAACGCATTAGAAAAGCCGTAATTCCAGCAGCTGGTTTTGGCACACGTTTCTTGCCAGCTACTAAGGCACAACCAAAGGAAATGCTTCCTATTGTGGATACTCCTGCTATCCAGTATATAGTGAAAGAAGCCTTGGATTCTGGTATTGAAGAGATCCTAATCATCACAGGTCGTAATAAACGCGCCATCGAGGACCATTTCGATAGTAGTGTTGAATTAGAATTACTATTACAAAGCCAAGGTAAAAACAAACAATTGGCGATGATTAAGGATTTAGCGGATATTAAGGTTCACTTTATACGTCAAAAAGCACCTCGCGGTCTCGGTGATGCTGTATTGTGTGCTAAAGCATTTACTGGGGATGAACCATTTGCAGTATTACTTGGTGATGATATTGTTTATAACCCAGAAAATCCATGCTTAAAGCAATTAATTGATTGCTATAATGAGCATCCTGGTATTATCTTAGGGGCGCAATTTGTACCTGAAGATAAAGTTAGCTCATATGGTATTGTATCTGGTGAGGCTTTGGCTCATAACTTATATCGCGTTCATAACTTGGTGGAAAAACCTAAGCAAGAAGATGCTCCATCTCAACTTGCTGTATTAGGTCGTTATATTTTGACACCAGATATCTTTAACATCTTGGAAGATACTAAACCTGGCGTAGGTAATGAAGTTCAATTAACTGATGCTTTAGCCGCTTCTAAGACTGACACCTATGCATTGGCTTATGAAGGCATTCGCTATGATACAGGTGATAAACTAGGTTATTTGAAAGCAACTGTTGAGTATGCATTGCGCAATGAAGAGTTAGGTGAAAGCTTTAAGGCATATTTAAAAGAGCTAGATCTTAAATAATAAATCTATAAGGTTTAACATTATAAAAGAACCTATGATATATCATGAACTGCACCCCAAAAATTGTGTTCAATTTTTGGGGTGCAGTTCAATCATGGGTTCGTTTTATTTTTGTAGTACATTTAGCTAATATAGATATATTATTTTATATTTGTTAACAAATGGATAATGATTTTTGTTGACGAATGAAATGATGTTGATTATAATCAATTTATTGAATAAATAAAGGAATGTGATTATATGAGAACATTATTTAAAGCATTATGTAATAATGACTTAGATCTACCAGGTCATAGCGTTATTAAGCATATGCATTATGATTCTTCCGGTAGTGATGAAACCATATGTAAGATTGTATCTCAAGTTGCTAAAACTACTACTATCGGTATTATGGATAAATCAGGATTCCTGATGGTTGATTTACGTCCAGTGCCGAAACAATTTAGCATACGAGATACGATACATGAAGATGAAAACAGTGGTGCTATATCGTTCTCTCAGAACGATATATTACAATTCGTAAATGATATTAATGACACGAATCCAATTCATCGAGAGGGTCCTTATGTCGTACCTGGGTGCATGATTCTTGAAACATTGTGGAATTATTGGAATATTAGTAAATCTGCGCTGCAAATGGCGATTTACTTTCATGCCCCTGTCATTGCAGAGGATATGGTAACTTTAGTGGAGGTCCCTGAGGATGCTCATATAGATGGTTATGTGGGTGACACATTGGCATTTTCTGCTACTTTTTTTGGTGAAAATGAAGATTCCACATCTTTGAAACAAAGATATATTAGTTAGAGGTAATTATGGAAGCAAGACGTTTAACAAAAATGGCTTTATTGACAGCCTTATTATGTATTTCAGCATATATTTCTTTTCCTTTGCCATTTAGTCCAGCTATGGTAACGGCATTGACTTTGGTAGCTACATTGACTGGTTTGTTGTTGCAACCAAAAGATGCATTTATTGTATTTATTATTTACGTTTTACTTGGTGCTGTAGGTTTACCTGTTTTCGTTGGTGGTACAGCCGGTCTTGGTAAATTATTAGGACCAACAGGGGGCTTTATCTTCTCTTGGCCAATAGCATATACATTACTAAGCGTATTTAAAGGTTCTAAAAAGAGCTTTTTCTCTTATGCATGGCGTTCTATTGTAATTACAATTCCTGTAGTATACCTATTTGGTGTGGCAGGCTTTATGATCGTTACAAAAACAGAACTTTGGGCTGCGTTGCCAGTAGTAATGTTCCCATTTATTCCAGGGGACATTGTAAAATGTCTCGTTGCTTCTTGGTTAGCAACTAAAATTAAAATTTAGAACCTAATAAAAGGGGCGTTCCTAGGGATGCCTCTTTTTCTTTTACTATAAGGAGTTTATATGTCAGTATATATTCACGGCGGCCTTCGCAGCCCTATTGGCGTTTTAAATGGACAATATAAACATATGAGACCTGAAATGTTAGGAGCTCAACTTATTGACAAATTAGTCAGTCGCTATGCGATTTCACAAGTAGATGGAATCTTTTGTGGCAACGCAGTTGGAACTGGCGGTAATATTGGGCGCCTTATGGGGCTTATGTGTAATTTACCAAATTCTGTTCCTGCTATTACCGTAGATATGCAATGTGCATCGGCTTTGATGAGTATTGAAATGGCCTATGCGCACATTGCATCAGGTATTATGGATTCTGCTATTGCTGGTGGTATTGAAAGCTCCTCCTTACAACCAGATCGAATCTATGCAACTGGTGATGATCGAGAAGGCTTATATAAGGTAGCTCAATTTACCCCTGAAGACCAATCACCTTTAGCTATGTTGGAAGGAGCTGAGCGAACGATACATAAGCATAATATAACAAAGGAAGACTTATATCCCTACATTATTAATAGTCATCAACGTGCTTTTGGGGCTTTAGATAATCCACATTTACAATCTTATATTATGCCCATTACGCTAGATGGTAAAGTTTGTATAGATGAATGTATTCGGCCTAAGATGAACGAAAAACTCTTGTCTAGGATGAAGCCTTTATTGGGGCCTAATTCCATTACAAATGCAGGTAATGCTTGTTTAACTCATGATGGGGCGGCATTCGTATACGTATCTAATAAACAGGGGCCTTTTAGAATACATAGTGTCATGCCCTGGGCTGGAAATCCTCAGTTTAGTCCAGAAGGAGCATTAGAAAGCACTGAAGCTATTTTGAAACGGACAGGCTTAACCATGGATGATATAGACGTAGTGGAATGGAATGAAGCTTTTGCCATCATTGATGTGCTTTTTAATAAGTCTTATCCTAATCATATGGAAAAATATAATACATTAGGCGGAGCTTTAGCGTATGGTCATCCGTATGGTTGTTCAGGTGCTGTTTTAGTACTTCATTGCATGGCCGCCTTAGAGTCGTGCAATGGTAGATATGGCTTATGTGCCATTGCAGGTGCAGGGGGCACAGGTACAGCTTTGATTATGGAGCGTATGTAATATGACAATCATTGAACGCTTGCAACAATATAAAGATTTAGAACCACATAAAATTGCGCTCATAGTCGATGAAGAACAGTATACATATGGTCAGCTGTATGATGCTATTCTCTCTATGGAGTCTAAGAATATAAGTAAAATAATTGATTTAGGTCAGTTTAACGATGGTTCGAAGAATAAGGTACTTTTAATTCAGAGATCCTCTTTTGTAGAGCAATTAGTACAGTGGTTATGGGGGTTAAATAAAGGGTATATCTCCATGGTATGCCATAATGAAATGGATGGGGCGTATATAGATGAGCTGGCTCGGATTATAAGTGCTGAAGGTGTTCCTAAATCTGCAGACTTTGGTGTCCTTACCTCTGGAACTACGGGGCGCCCCAAACCTTTGTGGCGCAGTGAGAGCTCGTGGCGAGAGTTCTTTGATACTCAAAACAATATCTTTCACATAAACAAAGATACAAACATCTTCTTACATGGTAGCTTTAGCTTCACTGGTGTTAGTAATATGGTTATTGGTGTCCTATGGTCTGGTGGAACAGTGATTACAACGAGTTCGTTGCGTCCAAATCGATGGATACAGCTGATTGAGACATATCATGTGGACCATATATATGCATTACCCACAAAATTACGATTACTAGTACGTCATTGCAAACGTAAACTAAACTCTATTAACTATATCATCGCAGGATCTCAAGTATTGGATCGACAGTTGATGGAACAGCTAGAACTAATATGTCCAAATATGGAGTTTATTCTCTATTATGGTGCATCTGAGCTTAACTATATAACATATTGTACAGGTAAAGAGTGGTTAGATAGAGAAGGTACTGTGGGAAAACCGTTTCCAACTGTCAAAATTGCAGAGCAAAACGGCGTCATTTATGTGACTACAAAGTATCATATTGAAGGCATTCCCGATACATATACTGTAAATGATTGCGGCTATATTGATAGCGATGGGTATCTTATGTTTAATGGGCGGCAAGGTGATATCATCAATAAAGGGGGCTATAAAATTTCTATTCCCGAAATGGAATTGTATTTACAATCCTTAGAGGGCATTTCTGAAGTCGCCATTATTACGATTAATGATGATATACGGGGGGAAGATTTTGTTGCTTATGTAGTATTAGAGGATAACGCTGAATTAAGTAAAATTATAGAGCGTATTCATCATGAAAGACCTTCTGTAGAGTGGCCAAAAACAATGCTACAGATTCCTATGTTACCTCTTACAGAATGTTCAAAAGTTGATAAACGAAAGCTAAAAGAGTGGTATAATAAAGGGTAATCGTTTTTTCTATTAATAGGAGGCATCATGCAGATTAATAAGGCTGCGCTAGAGATTTTTGACTTTACGTCCTCTTTAGCCGTATATTCTGAACATGAATTAAAGGTTGGCGATCAAGCTATACAAGATTATATTGCTAATCATGTAGCTAAGGCTTTCAAAGACCCAGGTGCTAGAACAGGTACCTTACATGATGCAAGTCCATTTGGTAAACAGTTGGTGGAGTATAAAAAGGGAGACCTCAAGTTTATCGATTTATCTAAGAATTTAGGTGAAAGCTTGTTTACCTATATGAAACAAGCAACGGACTCCGTAGTTATCGATACGATTATTTGTGAAGCTGTTACAGATACGACTTATATTTGTATTCTTTTGTGCCAAGCTCATGATGCTTTTACCCATCAACTATTTAGTGATGATGATGGTTCATTAGCTACAGAACTCGTTTCTCATAAGGCTGTACTGCCTATGCCATCTCAAAAATTACGTGCCTTTGCATCAATTAATTTACATGATTTTAGTGTTCGTATTTTTGAACCGAAAGGTGAGTTTGACGGTGAAGTATCCTATATCTTAGCGGATAAGGTATTACAATTAGGTACTAATCAGTCCTCTCGGGATACAGTGAAAAAGGTAAAAGCTATTGTAGATAAGGTGGCTCAAGCGCATGAGTCTGATGGCGTCGTTGAATTGACGACTGCAAAGTCTATGATTGCTAAAAATGCTGAAGTATCCGATACAGTCGATCCTGTTCGGATAGTAGAAGAGGTATTCAAAGCAAATCCGATTCAACAAGAGGCGGCTAAGAAAGAATTAGCTGATGCAGATATGATGCGGCCATTACCGGTGAACCGTGAGTTTGCTACAAAGGTTGGAGAACATCATAAGATTAAAACCGATACGGGCATTGAAATCTCTTTTCCTGTGGAATATATGAAAAATCGCGAGTTTATTGAAATCAAAACTAATGATGATGGAACGTTGCGCATTGAATTAAAGAATATCAATAAAATTATGAATAAATAAGAATATCGAGTTACATATAAACTTATGGTGATATATAATATATAGAAAAATATTATATATTGATTAGATTTATTTGTTACGCTAATATATAAGGTGGGATATAGTGAGTAAAGAAAAGCATAAAAAGACTAACGCATTGCGTATTTTAGATACCCATAAGGTACCTTATAGCATTAGTGAATATGAATGGTCTGAGGATCATGCAGCAGGACTTCATGTAGTAGAGGCGCTAGGCCTGGAGGAAAAGGAAGTTTTTAAAACGCTAGTTGGTAAAGGTGATAAAACAGGTTACGTTGTATTCTGTATTCCTGTAGCCGCTGAACTAGATATGAAACAAGCTGCTCGAGTTAGTCATAATAAGTCGGTAGAGCTTGTTCCTGTTAAGGATTTGTTGGGAATTACAGGTTATTTGCGTGGTGGCTGTTCTCCTGTAGGTATGAAAAAAGCATTTCCTACCTACTTTGATGCTACTATGGAGCCTCTAGAGTTTGTATATGTTAGTGCAGGCCTACGTGGTATGCAAATGAAGGTAAATCCAAAAGATTTAGCATCTGTTGTAAATGCTGAATTTATTGAACTTACTATGGATCATTAAGAGGTGTGTATGGCTAAAAAGTTTTATGCAGTTCGCAATGGTCGCGTGCCAGGTATTTATATGACTTGGGCTGACTGTGAGAAGCAGGTAAAGGGCTTTGGTGGAGCTATCTACAAGTCTTTCCCTACGGAAGAAGAAGCCCGTGCTTTTGTGGAGGACTCAGGCTTATCCTTAAGCGACTTTATGAGCGCTAATAAGGGCGAACCTAAATCATCTAAAGACGGGAAGTCTAAATCGATAAGTTCTAGTTCTAGGGCTCAAAATAAAGTATCAACAAGTGTTGTGAAACCAGATTTTACTAAGCCAAACCATGTGGTTGCTTATATTGACGGTAGTTATAATAAAGGGACAAATACCGTTGGAGCTGGTGGTGTTATCTTCTTGAATGGAAATAGGGAGACCTTTTCATTTCCATCTACTGATGAACGATATACATCATTTTGGAATGTAGCTGGTGAGTTATTAGCTGCTATGTATGTTATGAAATATGCTGTTGATCGTGGCGTTCCTGAATGTTCACTTTATTATGACTATATGGGCATTGAAATGTGGGCTACAAAGGGTTGGAAACGTAATAATGCACTTACTCAACAGTATGCAGCATTTTATGACTCCATAAAAGACCGTGTGCGCGTACACTTTCACAAGGTAGCGGCTCATACGGGCGATACATATAATGAAATGGCCGATGCACTAGCTAAACAAGGTGCAGGTATTTAGAAAATAAGAAGGGAGGGTGCTATGAATATATGTGTTACAGGTGGGGCCGGATTTATTGGCTCTCATCTTGTGGATCGATTAATTGAATTAGGGCACAATGTGCTTGTTATAGATAATTTATCTACTGGTATGCGTTCTTTTGTACATGAAGCAGCTCAATTTATTGAGATGGATGTACGAGATCCAAAACTAGTATCTATTTTTGAAGAGTTTAAGCCCTCTATCGTATTTCATGAGGCAGCGCAAACTATGGTTCAGTCCTCTATGGAGAACCCTAGTTATGACTGTGATGTGAATCTATTAGGGCTTATTAATGTTTTAGATGCATGTCGTCAGGTGAAGGTTGAACAATTCTTAATGCCTTCGTCTGCTGCTGTTTATGGGGATTTAGCAGTATTGCCGTTAACTGAGGAATTAAGTGGTATGCCTTCTTCCTTTTACGGACTGACAAAGCTTACTGCAGAAGGGTATTTACGTATTTATCGTGAAGCCTTTGGATTAAATACAGTGTGCTTTAGATATGCCAATGTATATGGACCTCGTCAAGGTGATGGTGGTGAAGGTGGCGTTATCAGTGTCTTTAACCGTTTGATCGTTGAAGGTCAGCCTTTAACCGTATATGGTGATGGCGAGCAAACTAGAGACTTCATTTATGTAGATGATGTGGTAGATGCTAATATTAAGGCTATGGGGAATAGTCAATGTACAGGTATTTATAATGTATCTACCAATAAGGGAACATCTGTTAATGAGTTGATTACGCGATTCCGTGCCATCAGTGGTGCAGACTTTATGGTGCACTATGAGGCTGAGCGCGTAGGGGATATCAAGCATTCTCGTTTAAGCAATGCCAAGGCAGAACGCGATTTTGGCTTTGTTGCCACAACTACACTAGAGGATGGCTTACAAAAAACATTAGAATATTTTAAAGCTCATCATAAGTAAGGGATACAAGGTTTGGGGATATGAGTGATACACAATTTTGGGTAACTGTAGGTGTCTGGAATCTTATCGTATTTAGTATGTATGGATATGATAAATTATGTGCTATCAAGGGATATGGACGGATTTCAGAGTTTACTTTATTATTTTTAGCGTTTGCCTTTGGTGGTGTAGGCGCTTTATTAGGCATGGTTTTGTGGCGCCATAAGACATTAAAGATTAAATTTAAACTAGCTATTCCTATTGCGTTGCTATGGTCTGTCTATGCAGTAGGCTTCGGTTATGGTTTGTGGGTAAACTGATTGCATAAACTAATATTTTATTCATTCTTTTATGATATAATGGGTAAAATATTGTACATAAAATGTCAGTGAAGGAGATATCTGATGTTGCGATTACAATCGGGGTTCGAGTTAGATTACGCTAACATATATAATGAAAGTTGCATACAAGAGCGAGACGTAAATAATTTTGAACGAGCTATACAAAACGTGTGGCGTCATACAAATATTTTACGTTCTACAGGCTTTGAAGAAGGCCATGTTTCTAAAGATGGTTTGCCTGAACCTGTATTGTTTTATCAGCTTCCTTATATTTCGGAAGATGGTATCAATACACCAAATATGTTGAAACGTCTTTACGAATTGCGTGACTATGCACGCCACAATATTGATACCGTTGTGTCTGTCGGTATTGGCGGCTCCTACTTAGGGAGCAAGGTTATTTTTGACGTTCAATGTGGTGCGTTTTGGAATAATCTAAGTACAGAAGAACGCAATGGATATCCACGGATGTACTTTGCTGGCTTTAACGTAGATGGCGACTATTTAGCAGGTCTTATCCGTACCTTAGAATATCAAGCTCAGAAAAAAGGCCCTGATTATAAGGTGATGCTCGTTATTACCTCTAAGTCTGGTTCTACCATCGAACCAATGGCTAACTTCATGATTTTGGAGAAGGCTTTACAAGATCGCAACATTAACTATGAAGTAGTAGCTGTAACTGATGTATCTGATGATGAACATCCTACAATTTTAAGGGCTATGGCGCTAGAAAATAATTGGAAGACTTATAGTATTCCATATGGCGTTGGTGGCCGCTTCTCTGTATTTACAGAGGTAGGCTTTGTAACGGCTGCACTTGTGGGCTTCGATATTGAAGGCTTCTTAGCGGGTGCAGCGTCTATGGACGTAGCATGTCAAGAAGAGGATATTTTCAAAAATCCTGCTTTATTAAGTGCTTTATTAAAATATATTGCATCTGAACGGTATGGTCGTATTATTGAAGTATTTATGCCATATAGTGATGCGCTTCACTCTTTATCTGACTGGTATGTGCAGCTTTTATCTGAATCACTTGGCAAGATGAGTAATACTTGTTTGCCATATGGCCGCACTCCAGTACCTGCAGTAGGTACTATGGATATGCACGCTCAAGTGCAGGAACATCAAGAGGGGCGTCTTAATAAAGTCGTTCAATTTATTAAGGTTAAAGACTGGAAACATAATCTCATCGTGCCAAGTACATATAGCCAATATGAACGCTTACGCGCTCTATCGGATGTAGGGATTTGTGATATTTTAAATATTGCCTTAGATGCCAATAGAGAGGCCTTATCTAGTGATAATCGCTTTAACATGACTATAACTGTACCAACGCTTAATGCATTCCATTTAGGGGAAATTATGTTTATGCATTGTTGGGCGGTTTATTTCGAGTCTATTTTTGCTGGTGTTGATGCCTTTGACCAACCAGGTGTTGAGGTCTATAAACGTCTCATTGGCCCTAAATTAGCTCGTGCAAAGGATACACATAATTCATAAGGGGGAACTATGAATATTTTAGTAACAGGTGGTGCTGGTTATATTGGGAGTCATACAGTACGTGCTTTACAACAAGCAGGTTATACACCAATCATTGTAGATAATTTATCTCGTGGACATGTAGAATCTATTCCTGATGGGGTTACATTCTACAATATGGATATTGCAGATCCTAAGTTAGTCCATATTATGAAAGACCATAATATCATTGGTGTTATGCATTTTGCAGCCCACTCTCAAGTTGGGGAATCCATGGTAAATCCAGCTATTTATTATGAAAATAATGTAGTTGGTTCTTATCACCTTATTGAGTCTGCTCGTACCGCAGGTATAAAGCATTTTGTATTTTCTAGTACGGCTGCTGTGTATGGTGAGCCTAAGGTAGTTCCTATTTGTGAGGATGCTCAGCTACAACCAACAAATGTATATGGTCGCACTAAATTGATGATAGAAAAAATGTTATCTGATTATAGTTCTATTTATGGTTCTACATACGTAGCATTGCGTTACTTCAATGCGGCAGGTGCCGATCCATCTGGTACGATTGGGGAAGACCATCATCCAGAAACTCATTTGATTCCTCTTGTGCTTGATGCCGCTCGTGGTAAAAGAGAACATATAACTGTATTTGGTACTGACTATGATACAGCTGATGGTACCTGTGTGCGCGACTATATTCATGTTAATGATTTAGCAGCTGCTCACGTATTAGCTATGGACTATTTGCGTAAAGGTGGCGAATCTCAAGTATTTAATCTTGGTAGTGGTAATGGCTTCTCCGTAAAAGAAATCATCGAAACTGCCAAAGAGGTTACAGGCATCGATATTCCTGTTCAATATGGTGAACGTCGTGCTGGTGACCCAGGTACTTTGATTGCTTCTTCTGAAAAAATCAAAAACTTACTTGGTTGGGATCCTAAATTCAGCAATGTAGCTGATGTTATCAAAGATGCTTGGAAATGGCATACATCTCATCCAGATGGCTTTAACAGTAAATAAAATAAGAACAAATCCTTTTGATTTGTCAATATAATGAATGACTCTATTAGTCACCTAGGTGACTGGTAGAGTCATTTTTTTGTAGGGATTTAAAAGGGCCTCCTAGAAATAGTTTGAAGGAGGTGAATTATGAACTTACAAGACTATATAGAACAGATCAAAGGGTGGGTTGGTAGACAATATTTTCTTATACGACACTATAGAATTGCGATTTTTATTTTCTTAATACTTGCTTTAGCAATGATAGGAGTAGGAGTTTTTTATCCTCACGAAGAGGAACATATCAATATTAATTCAGCTCAATTAGAGGATAGTGTTGATAATCAAAGGACGGTAGATATAAAAGAGCAATCACAAGGGCGATCTAATAAAAAAAGAAATGATAACGATAACGGGAAATCTAGTAAAGATAGGGTGGATAATAAGGCCTTACATGATGGGAAAGATGACTCTATTGTTAAAGGGCGCTTACTATATGATGTGAGTAGTGTAGAGCGGCATCATCCTTGGCGAGAGGTCTTTAAAGATATTTCTAGTACCGATTTACTAAGTCAAAATGATGAGGCTAAAGATATTGATAACGATTTAGATAACGAGTTAGATACTGTTAGCAATGATGAAACATCACTTAGTAATAGTAAGAAAATAAGTAATAAAAGAACTACGCGGCCACATAGGGGGGCTAAGAATAATACTATAAAAACGAATAGAAAGAGTAAAGGTTTAAATGGCTATATTACTCATGATGATACCAATAACTTTAGTAATGAAAATATTCACTCCAGAACAGGTATTAATTCTAAAACATTGATTCTAGAACAGCCCATTGAACTTGTGGGAATTATTGAAGGAAATCAAAAGGTTGCCATTTTACGAAGAGGCTCAGAGGAGCAGATGGTTACGATGGGAAGTAGTTGGCAAGGAATATCAATAACTGTTATTACTGAAAATAGTGTAGAAATTGTGGAAGGAGGTTCATCACGATGGCTAAAAATAGAGTGATCATAAAAGTAGTTACACTAATAGCTATACTGACATATTTATTATTAGGAGGACCATTAGTTGTATTAGGAAATACTATAGAAGAAAAAGCAACAAATAATGTAACTAATAGTGTAAGAAACAATGTAACCGATAGTGTGATCAATAATGTAACCGATAGTGTAATCAATAATGTAACAAAGAGCGTTGAGAATAATAAAGCTAAAGAACCAATTACAATATCCGTACGAAATGGATCATTAAGAGAAACTGTATTAGGCATTTGTCGAAGTTATGGTATATCAGTTATCGGTGTAGAGTCATTAAAGGGAAATATTACGGCCACCGTAAAAGGGGAGTCTCCAGAAGAGGTTATTAAAGAGTTAGGGCGAATATATCATTTTTCTATATCAAAGCAACATAATACATTACTTATTGAATCTGATGAGTCGGCACTGGAGAACAGAGAACTCTATGTACTATCCCCAGAACACTTACCAGCAGAATCTTTGAAAGCTGTAATGGGTACTGTAGTAAAGAATGATAAAATGGCCGTACTTTCAGAACAAAATGAGGTCATTATGCATGTAACAAGCGGTGAAAAAAGGCGGGTAGAATCCTTAGTCCGTGCGATCGATAAGGAGCCTAAACAAGTGCAATTAGAAGCTACAATTATTGCTATGGAGCAATCCTATGCAAAAGAACAAGGCTTTCGTTGGTCTTGGCTCAGTTTGACTGGCCATGGTGATGATAAGACTAATTCGTATGGAACCGTTACCTTTGGTAAAACACCAAGTGGAGAAGCTTATAAGTTTTTTGTGAAACCAGAATTAAGTCTCATGGAAAGTTCTGGAAAAGCTGTTCTAATAGCAAAACCATCTATTATGGCCCTTAATGGTGAGACTGCACATATATTAATCGGTGAACGTATTCCCGTTATAGAAGAGTCAGAGGTGAATGGAGAACGCAAGCGATCTACTCGCTATGAAGAGGTGGGAATCAAGTTAAACTATACTCCTATTATTACTGCTGATGGTGGTGTAGACGCAAAAATACATGCTGAGGTAAGTACACCGATTATGGTATCGGAAATGAAAGCTTACAAAATTAGTACAAGGCAGGCTCATACTAGAGTGCGTTTACAACAAGGGGAGGTACTCGTCATAGGTGGACTCATGGATAATCGAGACCAGCACCAACTACAAAAGGTACCCATATTAGGAGATATTCCGTTATTGGGCAAATTGTTTCGTCATAGCAGAAAATCAAAAGATTCTATAGAAATGTTGGTGTTAGTACGGGCAACTGTGGTATAATAAAGGGTAAATGATTAGGAGGTTGTGAATGGAACGCATTCGAATGATAGGCCTTGGGAAATCATTTGGGGTGCGCCAAGTATTTTCCAATGTGTCTTTTGAGATAAAAGAAGGGGATCGACTCGCCTTGGTAGGTCCCAATGGGGCTGGGAAATCTACCTTGTTAAAGTGCATATTAGGGTATGAAGAACTCGATGAAGGTAATGTAGTCAAGTCGCCTGTTGCTAGTATTGGCTATTTACAACAAGATGTAAATCTTGGAGATGATAGCCTTGCTACGGAAATAGAAAAGGCTTGGGCTGATGTTCATGCATTGGAAAAACAATTAAAAGAGCTCACTAGTCGCTTGGAAACTGAAGAGGCTAGCGAATCGGATTTACAACGCTTAGATTATTTACAGAATCGTCTAGAATGGCTAGGTGGTTATGACTACGAGCAAAAGACAAAGCGCATAGTCTATGGTCTTGGTTTTACTGATGATGACTTAGATAAGCCAGCTAATGCTTTTTCAGGTGGTCAAAAAACGCGTATTAATTTAGCTAAAGCGTTAGTACGTAGCCCAGATTTTTTATTTTTAGACGAACCGACTAACCATTTAGATATGAATATGCTGGAGTGGCTAGAGGGTTACTTATCAGCCTATCAAGGTGGTATTCTCATTGTCAGCCATGATAGATATTTTCTGGATCGTATCGTTACAGGTGTTGTTGAGTTAGATAATCACAAGGCCACAACCTATCGTGGTAACTATAGTCGCTATATTCAACAACGTGATGAACGTTTAAAGGCTGATATGGTGGCCTATGAAAAGCAGCAGGAGTATATTAAGAAAACAGAGGCTTATATAGATAAATACCGTGCTGGTATCAAGTCTAAAATGGCTCGCGGTCGTCAGTCTCAACTAAATCGATTAGAGCGGCTAGAGGCACCTATTACTTCACATCATTTACAATTTTCTTTTCCTCCCGCTGCGATGAGTGCTGATAAAGTTTTAGTCTTAGATCACTTATCTGCCGGATATGGTAAAAGTCGTATTATTGATGATATCTCTCTTGTTGTTCGACGAGGTGAATCAGTAGCACTTATTGGACCTAATGGCGCGGGTAAGTCTACACTGGTGAAAACCATCGTAGGAGAACTATTCCCTGAAGTTGGTCATGTGGATATTGGCAATCGCGTACAAGTGGGTTACTTCTCACAAGAGCACGAAGAACTGCATGATTCTTGGCAGGTAGTGGAAGAGATCATTAATCACTTTAATTACAGCGAGGATAAGGCTCGTAATGTGCTTGGGGCTTTCCTGTTTAAAGGGGACGATGTATTTAAGCTAGTAGGTGAATTATCTGGTGGTGAGCGCGCTCGTTTAGCTTTGCTTAAATTATTTCTTCAAGGAGATAATTTCCTAATTTTAGACGAACCGACAAACCATTTAGATATTCCTACGCGAGAAATTGTAGAGGAAGCATTACAACAATTTGAAGGGACTTGCTTTATTATTTCTCATGATAGATATTTCTTGGATCAAGTTTCTACGAAAACAGTAGTTCTTGATGAAGGTAAAATTACGGAGTATCTCGGTAATTACTCATACTACAAGGAAAAGTTGAAAGAGCAAGAAGCTTTATTAGCATTAGCTAATGAGCAAAACTCTGAGAGCGGTAAAGTTGGTAGCAAAGCTGTTTCCACTAATGAGCTACTGCTTTCAGCATCAGAATCTACGGAGGAAAATCAGAAGAAGCCGAATGCTTATATGGTTGAAAAACAATTGGCTGAGGTAGAATCTGAAATTGCTCGCCTTGAGGCGACGATGAAGATGTATGAAGTGCAATTAGCCAATCCTGTAGTACAACAAGATTTA
>OGGO01000958.1_pt1 | contig 19623 bp, 15 predicted proteins | sample 1571231 | NCBI WGS metagenome assembly OGGO01 (sample SAMEA2582036, study PRJEB24529) | metagenome | biome: Human gut stool | place: China | collected 2011 | reverse complement strand
GGAATTAGTACTACTATAATTCAATTTTATGAAATTAAAATGACTATAATGAAGGCCCTTATTAAGTTTCTCCATTATAGTCATCATTGTTAAAACTCGCGTGTCCAACGACCACCAATGTATGTACTACCCTGTGATGTATGCCAAGCATTAAATTTAACACTTCGTCTTAACGAATATTCAATACCATATTTGTTTTGCTTATTATTGATTCCCTGTGTATAGGTAATCATCGTTCTTGGCAATACATACTTGCCAATTTCAATATTATAATTCCCCGCAGTTTCCTTACTAGTCGGTTCATTAGGATCAATCGATCCTGTTGTAATATTCACACGATCTAGGCCCAATGCATTTTTCATTGCATCTTGTACATAGCCAAAAGCAAACATTTGCGCACTAGCCACTGCCAAAGCATTCGCATCTTCATTTGTAATAGTACTACTATTCGAAGGCTCGCCACGACCAAAGGTTAACATGGAAATGATTTGTTTCCGTGATAGTGCTGGTTCTGACTTAAGCGTTAAGTCCATATGGTCCACAGTGCCTTTTACACCCAGGCTAATATTATAGTTCCCCACATTTGTATCGGCTTCAATTTGAAGCATCGGCAAGTAAGACCCTGTTGCAAAGGTAGCGGTCCCCTTATTAATATCAAAAGTATGACTTAGATATTTAAAGGTACCACTCACTACATTAAACTGACCACTAGCAGAGGGTTCGAAAACAGAGCCTCCAAAATGAACATCTCCTTTAATTTGCATATTATACAAGGTTTTGTCATAGAGACGCACATTTTTACCAGCGTGAACATTAACATCAATCCCTATATTACGAGTACTTTCACTAGACTCAAGAGCCAATGGAATCTTAAATTTAATATTCTCTAAATTTAAATTCCCCATAAGTGTTGGAATTCTATCTTTTTCTGCTATGTAGAGTTCACCGTTTAAAGGTCCATCAACATATTCATTGGCTATATTAAGTCCTTCTAACTGAGCCGCCATACGATAGCTAGTCATCGTATGTCCTGTCCAGTTAATCTTAGCCGCTAACCCTGCAGAACCTTTCCCCATAGATATACGAGACTGGAAGTCACCTTGTTGACCTGAGAAAATCAAATCGCCATCAATATTTTTAATATCATTGCCAAGGCTCTTAATCTTCATGGTACCGTTTCGAACAGATACAGTACCATACGCCTGTGGTTGGTCTAGAGTTCCGGTTATATGAACGACACCTTTCAGCGCACCTGTTGCATCTTGAACAGTATCAGTAACGAGTGGGATAACAGCCATACCTGCTTCATTGAAATCAACAGTCATATCCATAGCTTTAGAATCATTAGCATCAAGATATCCTGTAGTATATAAAGCAGCTAGCGGGATTCTTCCATAAACACTTAGCTTATAATCCCCTTTTGCACCTTGAATACGTTGAACATTGATAACATGATCTTGCATGGTAGCCAATACAAAGCCTTGATCTATGTCAATTTCATTATAAGATCCGTTCGCTAAACTTGCAGAGAGTTCAACCTTAGGATTTTTCGTAGCTCCTGTCATATTAATAACGCCTGTAACGGAACCAGTAGCTTTAATATCCTTCCCGATAAGAGGCAAGAATGGCTTGATATCAACATCGCGAACAGCAATTTGTAAATCTGCATCGCCATCCAAATCAATTGTGCCGCCCGCTGCAATAAGACCATCATCAACAGGTAACTTTAATGTACGAATTTTAAATTTACGATTTTCTAAAGCTACATCAACTTTGGCATCTCCTACCACTTTCTCATCTATAGATACATTGTTGATAGAACCTACTACATTAATGTTCGGATTATTATAAGTACCACCTAAATCAACGGTACCACTCAAAGAACCATCTAATGTATCTACTGGTTTACCAAGTAATGCCAAAAGATTGGATACACGGCCATTGGTAATTTGCAAAGTTCCGAAAAGACGCTTATCCCCTACGAGCGACATACCTGCCCGTGCCATATATCGGCCACCATTTTCTTCATCAAAACCAAGGTTTTCTAGATTGATAACGGTTTTATCTGCATAAATCGTGCCATCTACATTGCTAATCCCCTCTCCATTGATTACGAGCAGATTAGAGGTTACAGTTCCATTAAAATTAGGATTATATAAGGAACCGCCAATATGACCTTTTGCTTGTACATAACCTTTCACATTATAATCTGTATTGACTAACAAGCGACCTATATCTATATCCTTACCGTCTAAATTAATATCTAAGACTGACTCTGATGCGGTACCAGAGCCACGAATAATAGCACCATAACCTTGAACGGTAAAGTTTGATAGTGTAAGTACCTTATCTTTTAATGTATAGTCAAAATTAGCGTCACTAATTAATTTGCCATTATACGAACCATCATATAAATGAGAATGACCTTGAATATATGGATTATCTAAGGTGCCGTGAATATCATTTTCAGATTCAAACCAGCCTGTAATCGGTATATTACTAAATGGCCTAATAAGATTTTCTATGCGAACTGCCTTTGCACGGGCACGCATAGATAAAGCTTTAGATTTCAAATTCAAAGTACCATTAACTGTGAAAGCACCATCGCCATCACCAATAGAAGCATCTTGCAAATCTAAAACATGGTCTTTTATTGTAAAGCCCGCATTAATCGAGTTCAAACGACTGCCACCATAAATTATTTCAGGACTAGTAATTCGCCCCTCTACTGATACATTATCTATATCTCCAGTTACAAGTGCATGGCCCGTAAGCGTGCCAGCTAGACCATTTCCAATAAAACCATTAAAGCTAGTTGCATCAATGGAATCTGCGGATAAAGATAAATTTAACTGATTTCCTTCTATAGTGCCATAGCCACTAATCTTACCATTTCCCATATCACCAACAACAGCCACATCAGTGTGATCGCCGGACTTACGGAACGTAGCCTGCGCTGAGTCCACTGCAACACCACTGGAAACGATATTAGAACCTCTAACATCGCCTTCTATAACAGTAATAATGCTATTTTTACCATTAACAAGAACTCTACCATTCATCACACCAGATACAGGATACGATAAATTCTGTGTAAATGAAGCAATTTCTGCATCGTGAATGGTGCTATCCACAGAAAAATCACCACTATCAAAATTATATTGCCCCTTAGCTTTTACACTACCGCGACCAACATATAATGTAGCATCACGGATATCTAATGTACTATCATAATAAGCAATATTTGCATCTCCGCTATCAATATGGTAGTCCCCATAAGAAAAACCACTACTCTTAATAGTGCCAGACACATAAGGGTCAACACTAGTACCACCAATATGAACACGTCCGCCAACAGTACCACTCATTTGATTTTCCGTGAAAGCCTCTAATGCTACAGAATCTGCTACAGCGTTAAGATTTAATCCTACTTCATCATCTAATGTCACCAAACCGTTAAGTTTTACAGCTTGATTGTTTACATTCCATTTACTTTGGCTGATTAAGATATTTTTATTTTGGAAAAATATACGTCCATTCCCTTCGGTAATCGTATACGTAGATGCTCCATCTTTATAGGAACCGTTAACACCATCAAAGGAGAGGTTTCCCGCCATCGTATAGGCCCCATCTCGCCCTTTAATTTGGGTTTTCACATCATGCAATATACCTTTAGATATAGATATATTTTTCTTTATTGGCACAAGATTCATAAAGCCAGAGATATCAACCATATCCGCTTGTACGAAAAGATCAAAATCCTCTGTTTTATTCATATCTACAGAACCATTAAGAGCAAAGGAATGATTATCAAGCAAACCATTCAAAGCCCCTTTTGACATACCATCTAAATTCAACGCAACATTGCCATCCAATTTTGTAAGTCTATGTACATTACCATCCTTAAATCGAATGATACCTGTCGCATCATTAACAACAATGTTCCCATCAAAGGATTTCTTATTACTCTTAGGCGTCGACACAACCAAAGAATTTACATTCCAAGTTCCATCGGCTAATTGCCATACGTGAACTTCAGGTCGTTCCATAGTAATTGTGGACACGATAGCGGATCCCTGAGAAGACCCTTGTAGAATAGATGGTATTGATACCCATTTTAAAGACACTGCCATTGTTGGAACGGTTGCGACCAAATGATTTTGTTCATCTCGAACTGTAACATTCTGTAGTTCCACATCTCCATTCCATGCTATATGCATAGATTCGTATTGGATGGTACCTCTTACTGTTTTATGTAGTTGTTCCTGTACCATGGGTGCTACATATTGTTGTGCAATAGGATTGATTGTTGTAGCCACTCCTGCTACGCCCAGACCTAAAACAGCTGCACCAATAAGACACCATTTTTTCCTTGTCATAGGAAACCCCACACCTAAAAAAATACGATAATTTATACATCAATCTTACCATAAACAATAATATTACAATAGTATATGATGCATAAATTTTATGAAATATAAATGTCTTAAATGTCTATATCCATAAAAAATGACGACTGCCTAAGCAATCGCCATTCTTTTGGGTTTTATTTTTTTGCACTAGCACTTAAAGCTGCTAGTTGTGCTTCTGCACCACTATTAGCGATAATAGCTGCACCTTGACCAACTGGAGTATCAACAGGGACACCTGTAGCTTGTTCAAGAGCAGAAACACTTACATTATAGCTATAAAGAGCATCAACATAATTATTACGTGCTTGTGTTAATTTTAATTCCGCATCAAGTACATCAAGGTTAGTGCCTACCCCTGCTCTATAACGAAGTAATGCAATACGGAAGTTTTCTTGTCCTTCATTAACAGCAGTTTGTGTACTTTGAATTGTTTGTTCTGCAGTACGTAAATTTAGATAAGCCTGTTGCACTGCAAGATTTACCTTATCTACTGTTGCCAAATTAGCTTCTTTAGCTTTTTCTAAATCTGCATAAGCACCTTTGATTTTATTTTGTGTAGCACCGCCATCCCAGAGTTTCCAAGTTGCAGATGCACTGACATGCCAGGATTTAACATCGGTACCAAAGTACCCATTTAGATCAGTATAACCTCGGCCAGCTTCTACACCTATCGTTGGTAAGTAACCAGATTTTGCAGCTTTTAAGTTTTCTTCTGCCGCCTTAACTGCCATAGCAGATTGAACTAATGCAGAACGATGAAGCATCGCATACGCTTTAGCTTGTTCTAAAGACACATCGTATGGTTTATATTGTAAACTTTCTTCAGCCGTAGTAATAGCTGTTTGTACAGGATATGCAATAACTTGATTCAAGCTAGCTTCTGCTAAATCAGCTGTATTCATAGCTTTTACAAGACTGGTTTGAGCATCTGCCAAGCTTGTATCTGCGCCTAATACATCAGAATTCGCTACTAAACCCACATTATATTGAGCTTTAACATTATCTACATGACCTTGATAATCCTTAACAGCTTGTCTTGCTACAGCAGTCTTATTACGATACATAATCAAGGAGTAATAAGCATTAATAGCATCGTATTTAGCTTGTTGTAAAGATTCTTCATATGCAGCACCAGCGCCTTCACGCGTATATCTAGAAGCATCAATACTAGCATCTAAAGACGGACTAAATACAGGCGCAGAAATCGTAAAGTTATGATTACCATTTTTACTACTACCTGCATCGCCACCAGAGCGTTTGCCGCCCCAACTATAGGCAAGAGATGGATTTTTACTAGCAGCAGCTGTACTTACGGCTGCTTTTGCTGCCTGATAGCTCCACATAGTTTGCTTAGCAGTACGATTGTTCGCCAATGCTAAATCAACAGTACTTTCTTCATTTAAAGAAATAGAGGATTCATAGCGTTGTGCATCTTGTACTGATTTTTGGGCTAATTGTTTTTGAGTTAATTGAATGGCTTCTTTTTGAAGTTTAGTGAGTTTATCACCATTATTGACAGATGTAGAAACAACGTCACTTGCGAATGCACCTGTTGTAGCCATAGATAATATTACGGCTAAAGAAAAGGCCTTCTTATTCATACGTATACCTCCACACAATATGTGTTTTAAAAGACTTGTTTAATACCAAAATAGGTGCCACCATCGGAAGAACCAAATGGACGTGTCATCTGCACAACACCATATGTATTATTATGTAAGCGTATATCAGAGCGAAGTCGATATTTAGGATGATTTAAGTCATACATAGTAGCAGATATAGCAAAAGACCCACGAGGATTATAGTCTATGCCAAATCCGAGCTTGCTTTCAAAAATACCACCTCGTACTAACCATTTAGAAGCAAAATATTTACCACCATTTAGATCAAATTTAGCGCCATCGCCAATATTGGAAAGTCCAAATTCGCCCATTCCTTTGTCAGTGTAAATACGGGCACGACCATTGACACGAACTTCATCTTTGTTTGTATTATAAAGCAAATCCACCGAAGGTTCTACTTTAATAGATGACTTTTTTTCAGCTGTATTTACCTCCGAGCCACTATATGTTGCATCGGATTGATATGCCTTACCACCCATCAATTTATTGACACGCGCAGAAATTTGCGCCGTATTATGCAACGTTTCTTTTAAATTTTCTTGTGCTTTAGAATCTGTAACAGTGCCTTCCATAGAGCGAGCCATATTATCCACACGCTCTGTAGTTTGTTTTATATTTGTTAGAATTTGACGCATATCCTCCCCAGCATTACCATCGGCATTGAATTGTTGAGCCGCTTGGTTTAACTGAGCTGTTACATCGGCCATATTCTGTGTCATTGCTACTGCATTATCAGCCATAATAGCTGTAGATTGCAAAGAATGCTTTAATGCATCTTGCGTTTTAGGGTCTCCAATTATATTGTTGATGGATTGTAGCATTTGCTCTGTACCGGCCATTAATTTTTGAGCACTTTGCATGGCTTGGTCCATCGCATCAACGCCTTCACCCTTAACAGAATCTCCATTTTGTAAATATACAGTAGATTTACCTGGTGAGATTTGAATGTACTTATCACCTAAAAATCCGTCAGACCCCAAGGTAAACCTTGAGTCACTTGGTATTTGTGTCTTCTCATCGATTTTCATCTTTACCACAACGCCAGAAGGAGTAATCTCGATATCGGAAACGCTACCGATAGCAACACCGGAAAATTTAACCTGATTACCATTCTTTAGACCATTCACTTGAGCAAAATTCCCTGTTATTGTCATTTGTGGTTTTGCAAATATATCAACGCGCCCTACAAATAGGATGCCCATTATAAACAACACAATCCCTACAATTGTGAAAGCCCCTACTTTAGCTTCCGTCGTCCACTTCATTATATGTCTCTCCTTGTTACGATATCAATAGCCTCCGCTTCACCATGAATAAATTGTTGCACCTTAGGATTAGGTGAATGTTTAAAGTCCTCTGTTTTTGATACCTCAATAAACTGTCCTTTATCAAGCAATGCTATGCGATCAGCTACATAAAAAGCCGATTGCATATCATGGGTGACAACAATAGATGTACATCCTAAACGTTCTTGCATACCTCGTATAAGCATGCTAATTGTACCAGATGTAATAGGATCTAAGCCTGATGATGGCTCATCATACAAGATAAGCGTTGGGTCAAGGGCAATCGCACGAGCTAGGCTGACGCGCTTTTTCATCCCCCCTGATAACTCATTAGGCATATAGGATTCATATCCGCTTAGCCCAACCCATCCGAGTCTTTCACTAACAATTCGCATAATTTCATCATCACTTAATGTCGTATGCTCTCTGAGACCAAAAGCTACATTCTCGCCTACCGACATAGAGTCAAAAAGTGCGGAATATTGAAATACCATGCCCATCTTCTGGCGTACCTTATTAAATTCTTCCTCTGATAATGTAGTGACATCTACACCATCAACAATAATTTGGCCTGATGTTGGTCGTTGTAAACCTATGAGTAGACGCAATAGGGTACTTTTACCACTACCACTACCGCCTAAAATAACGAGTGTTTCTCCATCTTGAATAGTTAAATTTACAGAATCTAATATCACCCGTGTATCATATGCTACAACTACATCACGTAATTCAATCATATAGCCCTCGTTTGAGATAATCGATTAAAAGAGTAGTGTCGATAGAAAATAGTTTAATACAAACACCAATATGATACTAGTCACAACAGAGCTAGTAGTAGAAAAACCTACCGCCTCTGCCCCCATCTTGGTATGCATCCCCTTGTAAGCACCTACAAGGGCAATAACCGCCCCAAAAACACTAGATTTAATTAAGCCTAATGTAAAATCAGAAACAGTTGAAAAAATCTGTATCGAATCTAAATATGTAGCAGGGGCTAACCCCTTTATAGCTGTAGCTACAAAATACCCCCCTGCAATACCAATTACAACACCGTAAAAGGCAAGGATTGGCACCATAATCATACAAGCTACAACACGGGGTACCACTAGGTAGCCGATTGGATCTACAGCCATAACACGCAATGCATCGATTTGTTCTGTTACCTTCATGGTTCCAATCTCTGCTGTAATAGCTGCCCCCACACGACCAGCTAATACAACACCTACAAGAATTGGTCCTAGTTCACGTCCCATAGCTACCGCCATAAGACCACCAACCGTACTTTGTGCTCCATATGTAATAAGAACATCAGTAATTTGTAGTGTCATTACACCGCCGGCAAATAACAAGGTAAGACTAATGATAGGCAATGAATCTACACCTAAATGAGCCATTTGCTGTAGAACATGCCATATATTAAGCATTTTTAATTGTTTTATGGTTTGCCATATAAGTAACATGGCCGTTCCCACATTAGATAGCCCCGTTATCACATTACGGCCTATCGACTCAAGCCAATTCACAACAGTCCCCCTTTCTTATTTTTAATTCCTATGCCTCTTGTTCTGATGAATCATTAGCAGGTTTGTCTGTAGATGGCTTATTACTAGATGGATTTTCCTTTGAAGGTTTTTCTTTCGATGGTTTATCCTTTGTAGATTGAGAAGATTTAGTAGTTTTTTTATTACTTTGATCTTCTAATTCCAACTTATGTTCCATCTTAACTTGTTCTTTAGCGCGTTTAGCTAGTGCTTTATCACGATCTTTAACGCTCATAACATGAATAGTAAATTGACCATCACCTTGCACGATATACTCTGTGTCTACAGCAGTTTTATCGTTTTTCTTATCATCATCCTTGCCATCCCCAAGGTCTTCGTTATCTTTTTTCTTTTTAACGTCTCCCGGACTTGGCTTATCTTCAACACCTTGAAGTTTTGCCTTTTTCACGGATTTAGTAGACGCTTCTTCGTTGACAAGGCTAATGCCATCTTCCAAAATTTCTACAACAATCTGATTATTTGTATCTGTCTTTTGTAATTCATCAAACAAATCATCAAAATCTTTGTAAACTTTTAAACGACGCAATATTTCATCGGTTAAATTGTATTTTTGTTTTTCCAAAATATATGGTAATGGGATTTCACCGCCACCACGAACCTCTAAGGTGTATTTACCGAGTGGTTGATCTTTTGGTACCACAAAAAATACCTCTTTGTTAATTTTTTCCCCACGATAAGGTTCCAATGTAACATCAACTACTATTGTATCACCAGGTGATACGATGGTTGATGATGCTGATGCATCTACCAGTTTCGCGGTTTTCTTATCTTGTGTAATCTCTGTTTCAACATTAATATCTGTGATTTCATAGTTAATAAAACGGTTATTCATAAGTACATCGATAACATTGTAAAATTCATCAACAGTTTTTTCACTAATCGAGTCAGAACTATAGAACATATTCGTCCGCGTTAATGGCTTTTGTTCCTTATTTTTTGGTGTAATGGTATAGGTAATTTTAGCAGTCCCTTCACCACTACGATCCAAGGTTTTATTAAGCATATTATATAATGCTGTAGCCGCCAAGGTAGGGGTCATCTCTTTATCTTCAATGACCTTTACATTAGAGCGCTTATCGCGTCCCATGTCGATATCCTTAAGATGGAAACGTACAGGAATACCGCTTGAAATAGTTCCTGAAACACCAGCGATGCCTGCACCACGATCCTCTGTAACAGTGCCCACTTCACGACCCATAGAACCTAGTTTAAAAGCAGATTCATAACTTTTAACAACGGTAAAAATACTTGCATTATGCATAAAGTAATTAGCAGAACCATGCTTTAAAAACGGATGACCAAAGGCCACCATCTGTTTTCCATCAACATAGGTAACAGTGCCAATAGCCCCTAATTTTAAATCGCCATCAACGAGTAATGCTGCTACAGAGCCACCAGCTTCTAATGGTTTTTCAATATCATCACTACTAGAGCTAGCAGTGTCATAGGTCTCATAATTATATTGTGGCAATTTGGATTTAAAATAATCCATAGCCATCTTATCAAAGCCATATGCCATCAATGGTGTTTTCATGGGAATTAATTGTTTATCAGACCATGTGTTAGTCAAATTCTTTTCGTATGGTATATTCCATAGTTTCACCATATCTTCAATAGGTGTAATCATGCCGATTGTGCCATCAGCAAAGCCCCAACCATACGCTACGGCACCTACGAGTTTCCCATTTATATATACTGGACTACCACTCATACCATGTGCAATACCTCCAGTCTGTTCCATAACAGGACCAGAGAATTTTGCTAAAATCAAATGTCCCGATGGGCCTTTATCCTTCATGACCCCTAACACCTTGACATCAAAGTTAGATATGGTATCCCCTACTATTACTGTTTTTGCTACACCTTCCATACCAGTCTGTACATCTTGAACAGGCATAAAATCTACTGCCTGTGCGGATGATAGAGCACTACAGAAGAAAAGCGCCAGTATCGTTTTTCTATACCGACGCCAAGAATGAGAAAACTTCATTCCTATCTCCTTTATTTGCTTTCTACAGTGACAACGACTTGATCACGAGAAATATCCGAACCTACTGTGACATCAACTGCAGTCACAGTACCATTCACTGTGGATTTAGCTGCTGCCATAGGACCTGCCAATGTTTCTACAGTCACTAGTGTTTGACCTTCTGTAACAGAAGTTCCAACAGCAACAGTAGAGGCAACTTTACCTGTTAATACACTTTGGTATGATACAGGGGCCGCCATTACAGAAGTAACGCCCAAAGCTGTTAATGCAGCGAAGGCTAATAAGATCTTTTTCATAACGATCCCTCCTTTTACAATAGAATACATAAAATTATTATACTAAATTTAACTATTTTTTTCAAACAAAATTGCATGCAACTCATTATTTAATAATTAAAATTTTTTCATAAGCTGTCGGTGTTTCCTTTCCCTTATGAACATAATGACCATCAACGTTAATATCAACACTTCCTTGGTTGGATAATTCAAATCCATTAATAGCACCTAAGGATTTAAGTAAATCTGCCCCTTCCTCCAAAGTGACACCTACAGAAGACGCATTCTGTTTATCTACAGTAGTTACTACAAGCTTTTCATCCTTTGTGGTTCCAATAAAACTGCGTCGACTATTAGTCGAACTATCAGGTCCCACATAATGACCATTATACAAGATTAATGTACCACCTTCGACCATAGCTCCACCAGCCGTATCAACCTTTGCCAACTCCGATCTAGGTTGTAAAGTAATAGGAGTTCCTACCTTTAAAGCTTTTAAAGAAGGAATAGCCTCTCCATGAGCGGACAGAACAAATTGATTCGTACCTAATGTGGAATTCCCTGTACCAACCTTCAATATCTTGCCTGCACTAACCGTTACCTCATAACCATAGTCATTTGTTTTTGTACTTTTACCATAACTTGGTGTATACAAGGTCAACGCATTATTCCTACGCGGACCATTAACAGCAGTAATCACTAACGTAGTTTTTGGAGTTTTCGCCTGTAACAAAGGCTTTTTCTCTTCTATAAAATAGCCTCTACTTGGGGTATAACGTAGGATCCCTACCGACTGAATTCGACTTAAATCTACTTCCCCATTAGCACTAACAGAATAAGATTGATTAAAGCTTTTGCCAGGTAGAGTCAAACCTACAGAAGCGATATGAGGCTGTGCAATAGCATCCAAAGTCTTACCGCCGGATAGAGAGGATACAACCATTGGCGCATCACTATTTACAGTCATTGCATAAGCTTGTATCAGACCTTCCTGAACAGAGGTTTTAATATTTGCAGTCTGAATCGACGAGCCTACATGTTTAGTTGTTTTCTGACTATAATCTGAGAATATATCTACTACCAAACGATTTGGATTCGCTAGTGTAAAGGCATGATAATTAACGGCTTGATTGGCGGCTAACTTGACTTGCACTCCATTATTCGTATTCTGAAATGACATGCTTTTCAACATGCCAGCCTTATTTGTTGTACGCTCCGCAGCAGTTAAAATTTTATTAGTAGTATTAGCTAAATTCAATGTAACAGTATTTTGACTAGCATTGTAGGACTTAGTCCAGGACAATGGTAATTCAGACATATCAAAGACGATACGACTGGTTCCATCATAATCCGATACGCGAACACCGGTTAGATCACCAGCATAAGCTGTCAAGCACGTAGTTGTCATAATCGATGCTGCTATAGCAGCAATTTTAAGGCGCACCATAATTGAACTCCTTTATGATATTTAACGACGATTAGCCTTATCATGTAAATCATAATCTTATTGATGAAAGCTACTCTATTACTCATTATTGATTTTATACAATCTATTTATTGTAGTATACACTATTTTCAAAAAGAATACAAAGAAAGCCGAGGTTTTTATCATCCTCGGCTTAATTTATACTATTGTAATTCTTCTAATGTATCTCTCAATGTCGACATCTCATCCAGTGTTTTAGCAACACCTTTAATTACAGCATATCTAGGCATTTCAACTAAATAAGCGGCAATGCCGATAGAGCGAGAAATTACGCGATCTAATCCACTAATTAACGCTCCACCACCGGTAAGAATAATACCATGGTCAGCTATAGCTGCCACTAATTCAGGAGGCGTTTTTTCCAAAATAGATTTGATTTCCTCTAAAATACTCATAACCTGAGATTCTAAGGCACGTTGTATCTCTAATGAGTGAAGCGTCACCATTTTAGGCAAACCAGTAATGGCATCACGGCCCCTAATTTCTACCTCTCGCTCCTCTGAGCGTCGGTCTACCGTTCCAGCAGAAATTTTAGTTTCTTCAGCTGTCAACGCCCCAATAACAAGTTTTTTCTTTCGACGTACATATTGAATAATGGCTTCATTAAACGAATCTCCACCTATACGTAAAGACTCACTCACTACAACCCCTGTATCACATAATACAGCAATATCAGTAGTACCACCACCAATATCAACCACCATAGCCCCTACATGGTCTGCCTCATTGAGATTTGTCCCCATTGCAGCCGCTAGGGGTTCTTCAATAAGAACGGTCTTCTTAGCGCCGGTGCGTAAAAGAGCCTCTAAAATCGCTCGTTTTTCAACAGGCGTAATTCCCGATGGCACACAAACAACGATACGTGTTTTCATAAGCCGTGATGCTGGAACTACGGAACGGATAAAATACTTTAACATAAATTCCGTCATATCGTAATCTGCAATAACCCCCGCTTGAACCGGTCGTATCACTTCAATCCCAGTCGGTGTTCTACCAATCATACGCTGAGCGGTTTCTCCTACGGCCAACACATCACCGGTGCGCGTATCTTTAGCCACACAAGAAGGTTCATCTAAAACTAGTCCTTTTCCTTTAACATAGATAAGTACATTAGCTGTCCCTAAATCGATGCCTAAATCAAAGGTAAGGGATCGACCAAATTTAGATACTGTGGAGCCCATATTTTTAGGCGAAACAATACGTTTTAACGTCATGGCTGGCGTTGTTTTCGCAATAGGTTTAGTCCGCTTTTGACGACGTTCCTTACGACGTATTTCGGTTACCTTCACCATGGCCGCACGAGAGGTACGCTCTACAATAGTTTCGTTCTTACCATTCGTATCATTCTCTTGATTGCGACGCAAAGCCGGCACTTGTTTTCGCCGGCTTCGTTTCTTCGTATTCAGTTTTGGCCTTTTGTTCTTATTCGTTAACCCGAACAATATCGGCACCTAACCTTTTCAATTTACCCACTAAATCATCGTAACCGCGGTCAATATGATGCAAACGGCCTATTTCTGTTGTACCTTCTGCTGCAAGACCTGCACAAACCAACGCAGCCCCTGCACGTAAATCTGTAGCATTTACAACGGCACCATGCAATGATGGCATACCTTCAACGATAGCTTGTCGATTATCAATATCGATATGAGCCCCCATCTTGCGTAACTCAGCAACATGCATAAAACGGTTTTCAAACACTGTTTCAGTCACAGTACTTGTGCCTTCTGCAATTGTAGTAAACGCCATGAATTGAGCTTGCATATCTGTAGGGAATCCAGGATATGGCAATGTTTTAATATCCACCGCTTTTAATCCTTTACCGGTACTGATAACACGAATACCTTCAATGTCTTCCTCAACAGTAATGCCTGCTTCTTTTAACTTAGCAACCACTGGTTTTAAATGTTCAGGCAATGCGTTTTCTACAAATACATCACCACCAGCCATAGCCGCTGCAATTAAATATGTACCAGCTTCAATACGGTCTGGAATAACAGTATGAATAGCACCATGCAAGGATTCTACCCCTTCAATGCGAATTACATTAGTACCTGCACCGCGAATATTAGCGCCCATCGCATTTAAGAATGTTGCTAAATCAACGATTTCTGGTTCTTCTGCAGCATTTTCAATAACGGTTTTACCCTTTGCCATAGAAGCAGCCATAATTACGTTTTCCGTAGCGCCTACACTTGGAAAGTCTAAGTAAATTTGAGTGCCTGTAAGGCCTTCTGGGGCATGAGCATATACATAGTCTTCAGTAATTTCAATTTTTGCACCCAATGCTTCAAATGCTTTCAAATGAAGATCGATAGGACGTGCACCAATAGCACAACCACCAGGCATGGATATTTTAGCTTCGCCTTTACGCGCCAATAATGGTCCCATCACAAGAAAAGAAGCTCTCATTTTACGAACTAATTCGTAAGGTGCTTCTGTAGCTGTCAACATAGAGGCATCGAAGATAATTTCATCATCAGCTTCGTTCCGAGTAATCTTAACCCCCAATGATTCAATTACTTGAGAAATCGTGCCAACATCTTCTAAATTTGGAATTTCCAATAATTTACTTGGTGTTGATGCCAATAAAGTAGCTGCAATAATAGGCAACACCGCATTTTTCGCACTACTAACACGCACGCGACCATTCAGCTGATTACCGCCTTGAATAACGAGCTTTTCCAAAAGAATTCCTCCTACATATCCTATATTAGAAAGGTTGTAACAATTCACAACCCTATTCGTCACACTGTTATATACTAACGATTATTATACTATTTTTTAGGCTTTCTCATCAAGTAAAAACCCCTAAGATTATCAATCTAATCTTAGGGGTCTACACAGACTATTTACTGAAAGCAAAGAAATTAACGAGCTTTCAATGTTGTTAATTTTTCATCTCTATGAATAGTATCTAGGAATCGTACAGTGCCTGTTTTAGAGCGCATTACAATAGTATGCGTACGAGCACCGCCTGGGAAGTATTGAATAGGATTCAATAAGTTACCACGTGTAATCGCTGTAGCAGCAAAGATTACATCGTCAGTACGAACTAAATCATCAAGTGTCAATACTTGGTTAACATCTTTGACACCCATTTCATGACAACGACGAATTTCTTCTTCATTTCCTGGTTTCAAACGAGCTTGCATATCGCCACCTGCACATTTAAGTGCTGCTGCGGCTAATACTCCTTCTGGTGCACCACCAGTACCGACAACCATATGTACGCCAGAACCTTCGATACAGCATTCCATTGCAGGGTTAACATCACCATCAGAAATAAGCATAATACGAGCTCCTAAATCACGAGCTTCCTTCATTAAACCATAATGACGTTCACGATCTAGCATTACCAAGTTGATTTCTTCAACCTTACGGTCCATTTTTGCAGCTACATTTTTAATATTTTCAGTCAACGACTTGGTAATATCAATAGCACCAGCACCGCGTGGACCTACGCAGATTTTTTCCATATACATATCAGGGGCATGTAATAAACCACCTTTTTCAGCGATAGCCATAACTGCGATAGCACCATTTTGACCTTTAGCAATCAAATTAGTACCTTCAATTGGATCTACTGCAATATCTACTTCTGGACCGCCAGCGCCAACATGTTCACCAATATATAACATAGGTGCTTCATCGATTTCGCCCTCACCGATAACAACAGTACCAGAAATACGAACAGAATCAAAAGCTTGACGCATTGCATCAACGGCTAAACCATCGGCTTCGTCTTTTTGTCCACGACCTAATAAACGACCACTACGAAGTGCAGCTGCTTCGACTACACGAGCAAATTCTAAAGATAAAGTACGATCCATTTTAGGGCCTCCTTAAAAAGATGTTTATATTACTTATTGATTAGCTTGTTTCCAATCAGCCATGAATTTTTCTAAACCTGCATCGGTCAATGGATGTTTCATAGCTTGTAACAACACTTTATATGGCACTGTTGCAATATGGGCACCAGCTTTCGCACATTGTAAAATATGCAATGGTGTACGTACGCTAGCAGCGATAATTTCAGTATTAATACCGTGAATAGCAAAGATATCCGCAATGTCTTGTATCAACGTCAATCCATCCATGCTAATATCGTCAATACGTCCAACAAAAGGACTCACATATGTAGCACCAGCGCGAGCCGCTAATAATGCTTGATTAGCAGAGAAAATCAATGTTACATTTGTCTTAATTCCTTCTTTTGAAAGCACTGCAACGGCTTTTAAGCCTTCTGGAGTCATTGGAATTTTAACAACCACATTAGCTCCCAGTTTTACAAGCTCATGTGCTTCTTCAATCATACCCGGTGCATCACTAGCAATGACCTCTGCACTAACAGGGCCATCTACAAGATCTGCAATTTCCTTGATTACTTGTTTTAAATCACGTTTAGCTTTCACAATTAGGGATGGGTTTGTCGTTACCCCGTCGATAAAGCCATAAGAGTAAGCATCTTTAATTTCACTAAATTCGGCTGTATCTATAAAGAATTTCATGGGACCTCCTTATTTGGCAGGTGTAATTTTTTCTACGCCGCCCATGTATGGAACCAACACCTTAGGAATCACAACAGAACCATCTGGTTGTTGATTATTTTCCAAAATTGCTGCTACGGTACGACCTACTGCAAGGCCAGAACCATTCAATGTATGAACAAATTCAGGTTTACCTTTAGGTCCACGACGGAATTTAATATTTGCACGACGAGCTTGGAAGTCCGTCATATTGGAACAAGAAGAAATTTCTCTATATTTATTTTGTGCAGGCATCCATACCTCAACGTCATACGTTTTAGCAGAACCAAAGCCCATATCACCTGTACACAATGTAATAACGCGGAATGGCAATTCTAATAGACGTAATACCTCTTCTGCATTATCAGTTAATGTTTCCAATTCATTAAAGGAATCCTCTGGTTTTGAAAGTTTAACCATTTCAACCTTGTTAAATTGGTGTTGTCGAATTAAGCCACGTGTATCACGGCCTGCTGAGCCAGCTTCTGCACGGAAACATGCTGTAAATGCTGTATAATATTTTGGCAATTCGTCTTCACTTAAGATTTCACCACTATGGTAGTTTGTCAATGTAACCTCTGCTGTCGGAATCAAGAAGTACTCTGTATCCTCAACATGATACATATCTTCAGCAAATTTAGGCAATTGACCTGTACCTGTCAAAGTTTCACGAGTAACCATATAGGGAGTCATCATTTCTGTGTAACCTTGTTTATCAACATGGAGGTCAACCATAAAATTAATAAGAGCACGTTCTAAGCGCGCACCTAGGCCTTTATATACGGTAAAGCGAGCCCCAGACATTTTTACAGCCCGATTAAAGTCAAGAATATCTAATTCTTCACCAATATCCCAATGTGCTTTTGGTTCAAAATCAAATTGACGTGGTTCGCCCCATTTGCGTTGTTCTACGTTTTCATCTTCATCAGCACCAACAGGAACAGATGCGTCACACATATTCGGTAACATCAACGCTACATTACGCAAAGATTCCTCTACTTCACGAATGCGGTCATCCAACTCAGAAATTTCATCGCCAACGCGTTTCATTTCAGCAATTTTATCATCTGCATTTTCTTTGTTGCGTTTTAATTGGCTGATTTCTTCTGTTACAGAGTTACGCAATGCCTTTAATTCTTCTACTTGTTGAATTAATTGTTTGCGTTCATCATATGTATCTACAAAAGTATCAATATCACCTTTTGTATGACGGTTGTCTAAATTTTGTTTTACTAGCTCGAGATTTTCTCGGACAAATTTTAAATCTAACATAGTATCAGCCTCTTTTATCATGTCGTACAATTTAGTATTTTAATACACCTAAGTATACCATAAAATATAGTATTAATCATCATCTTCTTCATCGATAAGATAATCTTTAGCCATCCATTTACGAGTACCTGTAAAGGAAATAGTCACCCATTTTTCTGTAGGATTACCGCCTAGCTCTCCATCAATTTCGTTTCGAATTGCATCTAGTTCTGCAATTGTTTGGTAAGGAAAATTCTTTGGTACCAAAATATCGATTTCAATAATACGTGAGTTACCATAAACTTGCACACTAGTTACATAATCTTTAAATGAATATTTTTCCATGAATCGATCCATAATCTCTTGCACTTCATCATGCAATGATGATGGGGCCCAACCCAAAACTTGTTTTGTAGAAGGTATAAGAATCTTAATAACTGACGGAATCATTTGCAATGCTAATACGATTAAAACGATAGGGTCAATATAAACAGCCCAATAGCTATACGCTGTACCCTCTAACAAAAGGGCAGCCACAAAACTGATGAGAATAGCCGCCTCTAGCCATGCATCAACGGACCAACTAACATTATCAAACTTGATTAGATTTGATTGTAAGCTTTTATTAATACGATGTACGTAAAAATAATAAGCTGTATCAGCTATAGTAAAGAAAATAGCATAATAAATGGCAATGCCAAAATCAACATGGCGACCGCCATTGAGCAAATCTCCTATACCACTAATCAATGCGTATAATACGATTAGTAGTATAAAGAAACCTTCAACAACGAGTACGAGAGGCTCAAATTGCCAATACCCAAATTGGAAACGCTTACTAGTTTCACGCGCTACCAACTTTGCTGTCATAAGCATCATTATTTTAATAATTACATCGATGAATGAGAATATACCATCTAATAGTACGGCACTAGAACCAGTAATTACGCCCATAATAGTACCACTAATGGCCACCAACAACATTAATGCAACGGATTGCTTTAATAATCGTTGCTCTATTGAACGCCTTGCAGCTAATATATCCATAATTACCCCCTTATATACCTATATTATTTTGTTATACTCTAATAAGGAATATTTTTAAAATCATAGAAAGAAGCCATATAATTCTAGCAACAACTCGCTCTTATCTGAATTATTTTTCAAATTCTTTTTTCAATACATACCCATATGCTTTTTTCAATCCATC
>OGGO01000934.1_pt1 | contig 20375 bp, 17 predicted proteins | sample 1571231 | NCBI WGS metagenome assembly OGGO01 (sample SAMEA2582036, study PRJEB24529) | metagenome | biome: Human gut stool | place: China | collected 2011 | reverse complement strand
AACCCTTTAAAAAGGGTTGACCTAAATTTTGAATTTATTATACTAAACTTTATGTGGTAAACCATAATTTATCACAATTCTTAACAAATAACTTAGCAAAGCCAACAAAAACTCCCCTGCCGCAAAACAGGGGAGTTTTTATATCAAATTTTCTTTTTTCTTATAACTGAACCGTCAGGAATTTTTACATCACTCTTCATTGTGAGCTTTTGCATTGGATGCGGTGCGGCATCAACGGAATTTCCGTATTCGTCAGTAAGTGAAACACACTTTACATTGAACGGAATACCGCTTGGTGGCAGTACATCGAGTGTATCGCCCACAAGAAATTTGTTTCTCTGTGTAATTTCTGTTGTGGTGTCGTCAATCGACTTTTCGCAAACAGCAACCACATCATAATGTCTGATGTAACCGCCGTTTCCCGTAACCTGTCCCGGTTCTTTGCCAAAGTAAAAGCCTGTATTGTATTCACGGTGGCTTATCTTGTCAAGTTCCTCTTTAATCCAAGGTTCAAGCACATAATTTTCACCGTTAGTCATAAATCCGTCAACAGCATGGCGATAGGCATTTGTTGTAACAGCGGTGTAATAAGCTGATTTTGCTCTGCCCTCAATTTTAAGACTGGAAACTCCTGCTTTTACAAGCTCGGGAATATGCTCAATCATACAAAGATCTCTGGAATTGTAAAGATATGTGCCGTCCGAATGTTCCTCTACAGGGAAGTACTGACCCTCTCTGTTTTCTTCAAAAAGGTGATATTTCCAACGGCAAGGCTGTGCGCAGTCGCCGTGGTTTGCATCTCTGCCTGTCATATAACTTGAAATAAGACATCTGCCTGAGAATGACACACACATTGCGCCGTGTACAAAGCACTCGATTTCAAGGTCTTTCGGAATTTTTGCTCGCATCTGTGCGATTTCATCAAGCGGAATCTCTCTTGCAAGCACAACTCTTGATGCACCCATATTATAAAGTACATTTGCGGTTGCATAGTTTGTTACGCCTGCCTGTGTTGAAATATGTCTTGCAACCTTTGGAGCGTATTTTTTAGCGGCTTCAAAAACACCTAAATCCGCAATAATAAATGCGTCAACACCACATTCTTGAGCATAGCTTAAATAGTCGGGTAAAAAGTCAAGTTCATTATTTCGTGGTAAAGTGTTGCAGGTTACATATAATTTTGCACCCTTTGCGTGGGCAAGTTCGCAAGCCTGTTTTAACTGTGTATTGTCAAAATTCTTTGATGCAGAGCGCATACCAAACATTTTGCCTGCGAGGAATACTGCGTCTGCGCCAAATGAAAGCGCAGAGTTAAGACATTCCATATCGCCTGCAGGTGCAAGCACTTCCGGTCTTGTAATCATATTATAATCTCCTAATTATTCAATATTTGCAAGATTTTCGTTATGCTCATAAATTGTTGAAGCATAATAAGCGTTACCGTCTTTATCGTGACAGAAGAAGTAGTAATTTGTATCCTTAGGATTGAGCGCAGCGATAATTGCATTCATACCTGGGTTACAGATTTCACCTGCCGGTAAGCCTTCTTTAGAATATGTGTCATATGAACTTTCAAAAGTATCTCTTGCGTCTTCAGGAATATCAGCTTGTGTTCTGTACGGGTAGAATTTAGTAGAGTCAAGACCGAGATACTTAACACCCATATCTTCATCGGCATTAAGACGGTTGTAGATAATAGAAGAAATGTAATACATATCGTCTGTATCGGCAGCCTCTGACTGAATGATTGACGCAACTATCATAACCTGGTCAAGAGTATAGTCGCTTCTGTTCTTCTTAAGCATATCTTCAATGGTTGTTACCTTATCATAACCCGGAACATCCTGTTTTTCGGTAAGTTTTGATTCGTAGTTATTAAGGAAACGATAAATAACATTCTCTGCATCTTCGTTTTCATAGAATGTATAAGTATCAGGATACAGGTAACCCTCAAGTTTGTAGTAACGGTCATCTGCATTTGTAATATCCTTTAAGAATGAATATTCATCGTCAAAATGGTTTGAATTACAAAGCTCAAGGAACTTGTCTTCATCGGCGAGAGCACCTTTTTCTTTAAGTAACTTAGCAATCTCAAGGACATTTCTGCCTTCCGGAATTGTTACTTCAACTGTATCTGTACGGTTTACACTGCTAAGCAAGAAGTTGATAATTGCCTCGTAGTCCAAATTTGTTTTGATGTCATATGTACCCTGTGTAAAATCGTCATCTGCCTTTGTAAATTTTGCAAACAGTTTGAAATAGTTTTTATCATCAATGATATTATTCTTTTCAAGAACGGTTGCAACTGTGTCAAGATTCGGATTTGCAGGGATTTCTATTCTTACATTTTTTTCTTCGGTACGGTTGATAGCGAGCATATCGTCAATGCCTGCCACAAAGAACATACCTGCCATAGCACCGACAATTATAACGGAAACCAACCAGATAACTCTGAAAACTCTGCGGTTACGCTTATTTTTGGCTTTTGAAAGTTTTTTGTCTATTTTCTTTTTCTTTTTTAAAGCCTGCTTAGAATTTTTTGCCATCTGTTCCTTAACATCTTCGCCGCTGTAAGAGTTAAGTTCTTCGGGTTCGTTGTTTTCTGCTTTTGCGGATTCGTCATAGATGTCATCCTGAATATTTAAAGTAAAGCTTTTTGCTTTTTGGCGACGCTTTTCTTCAAGGTTCTGAATATTATTTTCTTCGTTCACTTACACCATTCCTTTTTCAAACACATTTCGTGTATCGTTTGTGAATTTTTCAGTTATTATTATGTTAACAGCCTTGTCATATATTCCGTGCGGTAGTTTTTGCTCAATGCATCTTGAGTAGCAAAGACCTGCCGTTGTACCGCCAAACTGTTCTAAAAATCTGTCATAATAGCCTTTTCCGAACCCGAGCCGATAGCCGTATAAGTCAAAACTTAATCCGGGTACAAGACAAAGACCGTTTGAATAATCGGTAATTTTGCCGCAGACTTCTGTATCAGGCTCCATAATGGAATATTTGCCCTCTATAAGCTGACTTAGTGATGTTACTTTATAAAAGTCCATAACAGGCTCGCTTTGTCTGCATTTTGGCAGAGCAAGTATTTTTTCGTCTGCAATCGCCTTTTCAAGAATAGGGTAGGTGTTAATTTCTATCGGCATAGATACAAACGCAAACAGAATACTGCACTCTTTATATTCTTTCAAATCAACAAATTTTTCAAACAATGTTTTGTCAAGAGCGGCTCTGATTTCTTTTGGACAGGCTGTTCTGATTTTTTTATGCTTTGCTCTTAGTGAATTTTTTTGCTCTTTTATATTTATTATGGGCATTGCATATCACCGCAGACTTTGTTTGCAGCTTCGGCAGACACTGCTTTTTCTACAATAGCTTTGCCGAAGAGAATCGCACAGCCTGCGCCTTTGCCTGTAATTACATTGCCGTCAATTTCAACAGGAGCAGCGGTGTATGTTGCTCCCTCAAGTTCTTTTTCAAATCCTGGGAAACAGGTTACTTTTTTACCTTTAAGTATTCCGAGGTTACCCAAAACAGACGGAGCGGCGCAGATGGCAGCGGTAATTTTGCCGTTTTCTGCACAGTAAACAGCCGCTTTAGTCACAGTTTCCGATTTACCGAGATTAACGGTTCCCGGCATACCGCCCGGAAGAACCACGCCGTCAATGTTATTAAATGATATTTCTTCGGGTTTTAAATCGGCTTTAACGGTAACACCGTGTGAGCCTGTTACAAATTCGCCTGTAACTCCTACTGTTTTAACTTCAATTTTTGCTCTGCGCATCATATCAAGCGGTGCAAGAGCCTCGGTTTCTTCAAATCCGTCTGCTAAAAATAAATAAAACATAGCAATACCCTTTCTATACTTAATTTAATGTTATTCCTATATAAATATCCTTTGGCACGGTGATTTTGCTGTCAAGCGATTTTACCATTCCGTATCGGATTTTTTGTGCGTTTTCAAATATTTTGTTATGTGTAAATCTGAAATATTCGGCATCGGTATTTTGCAGAATATCATTTATCATATTTTTTAAATTGTTTTTTTCAAATTCAAAGTAAAATACTTCTGCCGTATTTTCATTTTCTTCAAACAATGCAAAATAATTTTTGCTTTTAACATTTTTTATATTATATGTTGAATAATATTCGACAGCAAAATTCTTAAAGTCATTACCCTGCTTGAGAATATTATTTTCGCTGAAATTTAATTCCTGCAAAGAAAGTAAATCATTTCTTGAAAAATCGGAAATATAAGCAATGCAGTTTTCACGATAACCGAAATTTTGATAATAGTTATAAAGATTATCGTTTGCAGGGAAAAGAAAGGAATACTTATCTCCGCTTTTTGCCGAATCTTCAAGAGCGTATTTAATTAATTTATGGGTTGACGCACCGCAAAGATAATGAGCTTTTTGACCTTAAAACTTGCACTTATAAGATAAAGTGCGGAAATGATTTTTTCGCCGTGCTTTGCAATATAGGTTTGTTTTGCGTTAAAACATTTGTCAAAAAATAAATCAACAGCTTTCGGTTCTTCATCAAAAGATGAAAGCCAAAGCTTTTTAAGTGATTTAATATCGGAACTGTCGGGTTTACAAAAATTAATTTCCATCATTTTTTAATGTTGCGTTATACCTCGCAATCAGAATTATGGGATTATATGAGAGTTTGGACTTTTTAAGTCCCTCTATACCCATATCTTCTTCACGGTTTATATATTTATAAGAAGACAGCGTTTTGGCAAATTCATTATTAATTACTGCATAAATGCCGTCGTATTCACGCAAAGCTTTTTCGAAACATATATCAAATGCAATAGGGGAGATTTCGCATCCGAGAGTCATGGCAACAGCTTTGTCTTTTACATAAACAATTCCGCCGTGCATATTAAATTCTTCTATATTGTCAAGTGATTCCCTTATGGCTTGCTTTTCTTCATAGTTTTCTATATCTATGTCATTTTCGGCGCACCAATCTAACATAACCTTGTAAGCGTCCTCTTTATTTGAATTTGTTATTTCTTCAAATCTGTAATCGGGATAACCGTTCTTAAACTTTGAAATATGGTTGCGCTTTGCGTGAAATTTTCTGCCCGAAAGATTTATTAAATCTTCTGACAAATAGACATACTCCTGATTTTCGGGTGAAAATTCATAGTTAAATTCTGACGGGAAAAGGGTTTCAAGTTTAACCCTCTGTGCGTCTGTCAGCATTACGATAAAAGGTTTTTGCCCACGCTCGTGAGCGTCCTTTATGATTTCTTCGACAGCGGGTTTTATATCTTCGCCGTGCGGCAGGCAATATCCCCACACGCTGTCATCGTCATTAAAATATGCTTTTATTAAACAGTTGTTGTACAAAGCAAATTTTATATTATATTCATTTCTCCAGAGGTATGCGCTCAAAATATTGGTAGTAAGTGAAATTCCCTCCGGATTGTCGTAGTATTTCTGAAATTTATTTATATCGGATTTTTCTATCAGCTTAAAGTTTAGCATAAAGTATTAATTTCAGCCGCCTTTTCTATTTCCTCTGCTATTGATTCTATCGGCTTGATTTCACCGTTTTCACAACAGTCAATAATTGTCCAACCGCATTTTTCAGCGGCATATAAAGCAGATTTTCTGCATTCAAGCAAAAACGCGAAATTCTTTTCGTGTAAATCTTTTTTGCCTTCGTCACCCTCGTAACGCTTGCTCATAAGTTTTTGCGATACTTCGGGTTTAACATCAAGATAAATAACTTTATCGGGCTTAGGAACAGAAAGTTTATTGTATTCAAAATCCTCCTGCCATTCAATAAAGTTGTCCCACTCCGATTTGTCAAGTTTAGACATCTGATAAATTATATTGGATGTAGCGTATCTGTCGCTTAAAATCACATCACTGTTATCGTAATCTTTTTTCCAAAATTTAAGAAAACTTGCCACTCTGTCTACCGCATAAAAGGACGAAGCGGCATAAGCGTTTACATCATTCGGATTACTGCCGAATTCTCCGCCGAGATACATTTTTACAAGTGCCGAGCTTTCGTTTGCGTAATCGGGAAATTCAAGTCTTTTAATGCTTTTTCCCATTGCTGAAATTTTATCAAAGAGGATTTTTGTTTGGGTAGCCTTTCCGCTTCCGTCAAGACCCTCTATTACAATGAATTTTGCACTCATTTTTGTTCCTATCCATTTCTATTATTCTAAAATATAATTAAAATATTACTCTCTGCCGTATTTTTTGCGTACTTCTTTCATTTTGCCGCAGCTCATTTTACCCTCGGGGCAAGCACCGAACAAACACGCAGGGCCGCAGTTTTTGAATAAATGCGGAGCAACTTCAAGACATTGTTTAAGCATTTGCTCGGCAACATCTCTGATTTCCCACTGTGCACGGTTACAGCAGCGGTGTGCAAAGAAATTCTCAAGACTTCTTGCATTAAAAGTACAGACAATTTTTGTGGTTGATGCGTTAGGAAGAATAAATCTTGCGTCTTCATTTGCTTTTTTTACAAAAGCATTGAATTTTGCTTTGTTTTCGTTTCTGAAGTTTTCTATGACTTCTTCATCGGTATCTTCACAGTTTCCTGTTGCCTCTCTGATATATCCTGCAACAAGTGCGTCACGAACTTCGCTGTAAGCCTTTGACTGCATTTCAATTACTTTGTTATAAGCGGCAAGCGCCTTTTCGTTTTTTGCAATTTCAGGCGGTGTTACAAAGTCAAACTTTGTGCCGTCAACATAACGCTGCGACTGCTGGCTGTAAGATGCGATTCTGTGTCTTACAAGCTGATGTGAGCAGGCTCTTGAAATGCCCTCAATGCCAAAGGTAAAAGAAGCGTGTTCAAACGGACTGCCGTGCCCGATGTTTGCAAGCATATCTATAAAATCAGCGGTCTTTTCCTCAGTAAGACCATCTCTTATATTTGATATTTCGGACGGTGAGTAGCAGAGTTTTGCTGCCATTGCAACCGTCATTTCGGGATTTGGCGTATAAGTAAGTAAAGTGACTTTTGCACTCAAAATAATCTCCTCCAAAGTGATATAAAAACATATATAAATGTATTATATCATTTTGTGTCGCAATATGCAACAAAATTAATGCGATTGTTGCGGTACGAAAAAAGAAAAATATCTGAAAATTTCCGATATTCACTTGACATTGTGAATAATTAGTTTTATAATGCTACTGAATAAAAAGTATATGCAATTGGCGTTGACGGGATTAGCTGTATCTCGTTCTTTCAGAGAGAAGTCGGTCGGTGCAAGACTTTATGAATGTTTACAGCACGCTGCCCCTGAGCTCTGTGTGACTAAGCACAGCGTATATCTGCGTTAAGGATTGTAATCGTAAGATTACTCAAAGAGGGTGTTTAAGCACCAATTTGGGTGGTACCGCAGGAATTATTCTCCTGTCCCATTTTTATGGGGCAGGATTTTATTTTGCAAATTTTTTAAGGAGAGATTTTTAATGGAATGGACAGGACTTAACGAACTTCGTGAAAAGTTTCTTTCATTTTTTGAGAGTAAGGGTCATTTAAGACTTCCGAGCTTTTCACTTGTTCCGAAGGACGACAACAGCCTTCTGCTTATTAACAGCGGTATGGCTCCTATGAAAAAGTATTTTACAGGTGAGGTTACACCGCCGAGAAAGCGTGTAACAACCTGTCAGAAGTGTATCCGTACTCCAGATATTGAGAGGGTAGGCATTACTGCCCGTCACGGCACATACTTTGAAATGCTCGGTAACTTCTCTTTCGGTGACTATTTCAAGCACGAGGCTACAGCTTGGGCATGGGAGTTCTTTACAAAAGTTCTCGAAATGCCTGTTGATAAGCTCTATGTATCTATTTATGAAAACGATGATGAGGCTTACAAGATTTGGACCGAAGAAATCGGTGTTGAGCCATCTCATATGGTAAGACTCGGCAAAGAAGACAACTTCTGGGAGCACGGTTCAGGTCCTTGCGGTCCTTGTTCGGAGATTTACTTTGACCGTGGTGATGAAAAGGGCTGCGGTAAGCCTGACTGTCATGTCGGTTGTGAATGTGACCGTTTCGTTGAGGTATGGAACATAGTATTCTCACAGTTTGAAAACGACGGCAACGGCAACTACACTCCGCTTGCTCATCCTAACATTGATACAGGTATGGGACTTGAAAGACTTGCTTGCGTAATGCAGGGTGTTGATAACCTTTTCTTGGTTGATACTGTTCAGAATATTATGAAGAAGATTTCCGAAATTACAGGTGTAAATTACGGTGAAGACGATAAAAAGGATATTTCACTCCGAGTTATCACCGACCATATCCGCAGCACAACATTTATGATTGGCGACGGTGTTCTTCCGTCAAATGAGGGTAAGGGTTATGTTCTCCGCCGTTTGCTCAGAAGAGCAGCCCGTCATGGCAGACTCTTAGGATACAAAGACGCATTCTTGTATAAGGTATGCGAAACTGTAATAAAAGAAAATGAATCGGCATATCCTGAATTAAGAGAAAAGCAGGACTTTATTACAAAGATTATCAGAGTCGAGGAAGAAAGCTTCCAAAAGACAATTGACCAGGGCTTTAAGCTTTTACAGGGCATTGTTGACGACCAGGATATTAAGGTTCTCAGCGGTGAGGACGCATTTAAGCTAAACGATACTTACGGTTTCCCGATTGACCTTACAAGAGAAATTCTCTCCGAGCAGGGTATTGATGTTGATGTTGATCGTTTTCACGAGCTTTTGAAAGAGCAGAAACAGCGTTCAAGAGATGCAAGAAAGAAAGAAGACACAGACGCTTGGATTTCGGATTCAACAGACCTTTCTGATATTGCTAAAACAGAATTTTGCGGTTATACTGACCTTAATACAGGCAGCAAGGTTCTTGCCATCATTAAAGACGGTATCAGAGTTGACAGCGTCGGCGAAAACGAAACAGCTCTTGTTGTTCTCGACAAAACTCCGTTCTATGCAGAGAGTGGCGGACAGGTAGGCGACACAGGTGTAATGGAATCGGGTACTCTTGAGGTTGATGTTGACGATACAACTAAGGATGCTTCGGGTGTTTATCTCCATTCTTGTACAATTAAGAGCGGTACACTTGAGGTCGGCACAGAACTTCGTGCAATCGTTGACTTTGACAGAAGAGCAAATATTATGCGTAACCACACAGCGGCTCACCTTTTACAGGCCGCACTTCGTGAAGTTCTTGGCAATCATGTTCATCAGGCAGGTCAGCTTGTAACAGACCATTCGGTTCGTTTTGACTTTACTCACTTTGAGGCTCTCACAGATGAAGAACTTAAGAAAGTCGAAGACCTTGTAAACAAGAAGATTCTTGCATCTATCCCTGTTGTTACAAAGGAAATGCCAATCGAAGAGGCAAAGAAACTCGGCGCTATGGCATTGTTTGGCGAGAAGTACGGCGATGTTGTACGAGTTGTAAGCATCGGTAAGTTCTCAGTTGAGTTCTGCGGCGGTACACATGCTACAAATACATCAAGCCTCGGCTTGTTCAGAATCCGTCAGGAGGGTTCTGTTGCATCAGGTGTAAGAAGAATTGAGGCTATTACAGGTATCGGAGTTCTTAAGTATATGAACGATGTCCGTGAAACTGTACTCAACGTTTGCGAAACACTTAAGATTTCAAATACAAAAGCACTCACAGAGGGCGCACAGAAGATTGCAACCTTACTTCATGATCAGCAGAAAGAAATTGCAGAGCTTAACACAAAGCTTGCTGCTATGCAGGTTGACAACCTCTTTATTAATTCTGAAATTGAAAACGGCGTAAGAATTATTGCTAAAAAAATTGACAATGCAAACGCTGACGCACTTCGTGCAATGTGCGAGAGAACAAAAGATGTTGCTCCGCTTTCTGTAGTTGTACTTGCTTGTGAAAATGACGGCAAGGTCACATTTGCCGCATCTTGCGGTAAAGATGCTAAGGCACTCGGCGTAAATGCAGGCAAACTCGTTAAGGCTGTTGCACAGGCAGCGGGCGGCAACGGCGGCGGTAAGCCAGATATGGCTATGGCAGGTGCAAAAAATCCTGAAAAGATTGATGAAGCACTTGCTATCGTTAAAGAAACTGTATATGGTATGATTAAGGCATAAATGTTGCGAAATCCACATAATTTGATTTTTGTTGTCTAAAAGTTTGCAATTTATTGCTATTATTGTTTAGAACTACTAAAAACAGTCTAGCAAGATTGTATATTAAAACAACGATAAAAAGAAATTAAAGTATTGAAGTTTTGTAATGTTTGATGTATAATAATTCCAATGGAATAGTGTATTCCTAAAAGTTAATGAACAATGGAGGAGATTTAAAATGTTCAAAAAAGTAATGAGTCTTGCTCTTGCTTCAACATTAGTACTTTCAGCAGGCGCATTTGCAGCAAGTGCAGCTGAAGCAGAGGACGCAGTAGCAGCAAATGACGAGTCTGCAGTAGCAGCTGATGATTCTTCAGCAGTAGCAGCAGGTGACGAGTCACAGGTAGGTGCCGGCACAAAGATTTACTTTGATGTAAAGAGTGCAGGTTGGAAAAACTTTAGCAAGATCTATTGCCACGTCTGGAGAGCTGACGGTACAGGTAAATGGCCAAGCTGGCAGACAAAGAAAGAATTGTGCAAAAAGGAAAGCGACGATCTTTATTCTTATGATATAACAAAGACAGGCAACGCTGAAGAAATTCAGAATGCCGGCAGCAAGAACTTATATTGCGTAATCTTCAGTGCAGATACACAAGTTCAGATTTACAACACAATCATGAACGGTAACTGCATTGGCGATACTGTGTATGTAACAGGTAACAAGATCGAGAACCCTAAGGACAGCAACAAGACAGATACTGAGGCTGCATGGAAGAACCATCCGGAATGTGGTCCGCAGAAGGTTATTACTTCAACATCAAAAGTAGTCGGTACAGCTCTTGCAGACGGTACAACAGATGTAACACTTATGGCTGACTACCTTCTCGATTATGTTTCTGACGAGGGTGTTGCTGATACAAGTAAGACAGATAAGTCACAGGATCTTATCAACCAACTCAAGATCAGCCCACTCGCTGTAATGTCTAATGTAAATTTCAAACTTGAGGGTTTTGTTAAGGAAGAAACAATGACTCAGGATGTTGCTAACAAGAAGAAGGCAACAATCGAGGGTATCCTTGGTAACTGCACAGACCCAACAAAGGGTGGCGAAAAGGTTAACAAAGATGAGATTAAGAATGCAGAGGCTAAGAACGATGCTGCTGATACAAGCGGTTCATCAAACGGTGGTTCTTCAAACAGCGGTTCATCATCAAACGGCTCTTCATCAAATGGTTCATCATCAGGCTCTAACTCAGTACAGTCAGGTCAGGAGACAACAATCTTCTTCGTATTTGCTGGCGTAATGGTTGCAGCTGCAGGTGTATTCTTCCTCGTTAGAAGAAGAGAGAACTAATTTATCTTAACAGATAATTAATACTTAATCACTTAGCTCCGCAGAGTTTTCTGCGGAGCTTTTTGTATGCTCAAAACTCTCTCATTACTTGCTTTTTTATGCTTTATGTATTACAATATTATTATCAAAACAATTAAAAAATATTATATTCATATATGAGGAGAAATGAGTATGAAAATTAAAGATGATTTTGTTTTAAGAAAAGTAGCCGATTCATATGTAGTGGTACCGGTAAACAGTCTTACACTTGATTTTAACGGTGTTATAAATCTTAATGAAACAGGTGCTTTCTTATTTGAACAGTTGCAAAAAGGAATTGAGAAAGACGAACTTATTGCTAAAATGATTAGTGAGTACGATGTAACAAAAGAAAAAGCAAGTGCGGATATAGATATATTTATTAATAAGTTAAAGGATGCAAATGTCTTTGAATAATAAAGAAATTCAGCTTGAAGATGTAATACAAATTATTAAAGAAAAACTTAACAGCGGAGGCACGGTTACATTTACTCCGCACGGAACAAGTATGTATCCTATGCTAAGAAACGGCGAAGATGTGGTTGTCCTGAAAAAGCCGGAGGGCAGGCTAAAATATCTTGATGTTGCTTTATACCGAAGAAGTAACGGCGATTTTGTTTTGCACAGAGTTATCGGTTTTGATAAGGACAGCAAATATATTTTTTGCGGTGATAATCAGTTTCATAAAGAACGGGGAATTACTGACGAAAATATTATATGTGTGGTTACCGCATTTTAACAAAAAGCAAAACCCTATACCGATAATTCGCTTTCATACAGATTTTATAAGTCAGCGTGGGAGTATATCAAAGCACCAATGCGTATGCTTTATTCAGCGCACAGAATGAATAAGTCGATAAATATAAAAAAGAAAAGGTAGTTTTTGTATAATGATAAAACATCTTAATGACGCTCAAAAAAAAGAATATGCATATTATTTGACGCTTGTATCAAGTGTTTTAAACGGAACAGAACCGCAGCTGCCGTATGAAAATTGTAATCTTGACCACATACGGCAGATTTCTAATGATACCCGAATGGACGCAATTTTTGATGAGGCTGTTTTAATGCTGTCAAAAAAATATTCGGTTTCAGATAAATTGTTATCTTATGTAAAAAATAATCTTAATCATTGGATTTATATTGATACGATGATGAAATATGAAATTGAAAGTTTGCTTAAATGTTTTGATGAAGGCAAAATATATAATCTCCCTATGAAAGGCTATTTTCTTAAGGAAGACTATCCCAACTCATTTGAACGCTCAATTTCAGATTATGATATTTTGTTTGATATAAACGATATTGACAGAATAAAAAATATATTTAAACAAAATGGGTACAAATTTTTACAAAATGACGATCAACAATATCATTTTGTAAAAGCGCCGTTTATGTATATTGAAATGCACCGTTCGCTTTTAAAAAAGAATGATAAAAATTATTCTTTATTGGAAAATCAACTTGAAAAAGCTAAGGTGCGTGACGGGTATTCTTATTCAAAAGAAATGACCCTTGAGGATTATTATATTTATATGTTGCTTCACAGTGCAAAACATTTTTCCGAAGGCGGAATCGGCATCAGAATGATTGCCGACGAATATGTATTTTATAAAAAATATTCGGAACAACTTAATCAAAAATATTTGAGTGAACAGTTTGAAAAATTAGGAATAACCTTGTTTGAGAAAAAACTGCGTGATATTTCACTGAAATGGTTTTCAAAAGGCAGTGAAGTTAAAGATTTTGACGATGTTGAAGAATATATTTTATTAAGTATGACTCTCGGCAGAGTAGATGTTGCGGTTATGTCCGAAATGGAAAGACAAAGAGTTAATACTAAAACAGGCAGAAAAAAATCAAGATTTGCTAATTTTATTTCATCGCTTTTTCCCAATAAATCATATATGGCAAATAAATATACGTTTGTGGAGAAAATGCCGATTTTATTGCCGTATTCATGGGCATGTATGTGGTGCAGAAGAATTTTTATTGACAGAAATATTGATATAAAAAAAGGTTTTAACAACAGAACTTCTTATACCGATGATGATGTAAGTTATTTTAATTATATTCAAACAGAAGTGGGTTTTGATGTTAAATAAAATTTTATTTATGTTTAATTGACAAATAATGTATTTATTGATATAATATCAAATAAGTTAGCGAACACTAACGGCACTTGGTGTTCGCTGATTTAAAGAGGAATAGTTAGTCCGTCCTAACTATTCCTCTCTTTTTTATTTATTTTTTAAATTTTAGGTTAATTTTAAGTAAAATTTAAATTTCATTTAAAGTTACAACGGTACAATATACTCATCAAAACAAAAGGGGAGTTAAATGTGAGTTACCAAAGCGTATTTAAACGCTATGAAATAAAGTACCTTGTGACTGACGAACAAAAGAAAATGATTATGCGGGAAATGCAAAAATATATGTATGCCGACAAATACGGCAAAAGCACAATTTGCAACATATATTTTGACACACCTGATTTTTTACTGATAAGACGCTCGCTTGAACATCCCGTTTATAAGGAAAAGTTAAGATTGAGAAGTTATGGAGTTGCAAAACACGACAGCACAACTTTTATAGAAATCAAAAAGAAATATAAGCGTGTTGTCTATAAACGCAGAACCGAAATGTGTGAGAACGAGAGTATGCGTTATCTTTGCAACGGTGGACATATTGCCGACAGTCAGATTTTAAGAGAAGTCAATTATTTTCTTGAGCATTACAAAGGCATTGCACCGCAGGTTGTAATTTCATACAACCGAGAGGCCTTTTATTCAAAAAATGATTATGATTTCAGAGTAACCTTTGACGATAATATTCTTTGGCGTAACTATGATTTATCACTTTGTAAAGGTATTTACGGAACACCGATATTAAGAAACGATTATTCTCTTATGGAAATAAAGACAGGCACTACAATTCCGCTGTGGATGACAAACATTTTAAGCGAAAACAAAATTTATAAAACATCTTTTTCAAAATACGGCAATGCTTATGTTGCAATTATGAGCGAAAGAGCAAACGGAGGTAAAAAATATGCTTAATACATTATTTTCAGAAATTTTCAGTTCAACAACCGAAACAATCGCAGTGCCGCAATTTCTGCTTGGCATAGCAGTTGCTCTTGTAATCGGCATTTTTCTTGCGGCGGTCTATTCATACAAAACCAAATACACAAAGAGCTTTGTTGTTACTCTTGCACTTTTACCTGCCGTAGTTTGTGTGGTAATTATGATGGTAAACGGTAATGTCGGTGCAGGCGTTGCTGTGGCAGGTGCTTTCAGCCTTGTAAGATTTCGTTCCGTGCCCGGCACCGCTAAAGAAATCGGCACAATCTTCCTTGCAATGGGTGCAGGTTTGATTTGCGGAATGGGTTATCTCGGATACGCAGTGCTGTTCTCATTAATTTTAGGAATTGCAATGTTTATCCTCAATAAAGTAAATATCGGTGCAGACAAAAGACTTGAGCAGGACAGAATATTAAAAATCACAATCCCAGAGGATTTAAATTATACAGGTGCTTTTGATGACCTTTTTGAAAAATATACCGTAAAATATGAAACGGTATCGGTAAGAACCGCTAATATGGGCAGTTTGTTCAAACTTACATATAATGTTACTCTCAAAAACCCGAACGATGAAAAAGATTTTATTGATGATTTGAGATGCAGAAACGGCAATCTTGAAATCAGTATGGCAAGACAGGAGATAACTAATAATGAGCTTTAATTTAAAAAGCAAAGGGAAATTTGCAGCATTGCTTGCGGCACTTATTATATACGTAAGTGCAACAGGCTGCGCAAATACAGATGAAAAAACATCCTCGACAAATTCTTCAACTGTTACAAAAGACAGTGTTTCTACTGCTTCAATCGCTTCGGATGAATCTCTTGACAGCGATATGTTCACCGACCGTGACAAAGAGGTAGGCTATGATGAAAGTTCAGCGGTAATGGTTGCTTTTTCATCATCAGGTGCAACCGCAAGCTCTGACAGCGTTTCTGTCAGCGGAAGTAAGGTTACTATTAAAAGTGAGGGCACATATATAGTTACGGGTACAACATCCGACGGTCAGATTATTGTAGATGCCGACAATAAAACAAAAGTGCAGATTGTACTTAAAAACGCCTCTGTAACCTGTAAATCAAGTGCCGCTTTATATGTAAAACAGGCAGATAAGGTATTTGTAACAACTGCAAAAGACACAGAAAATACACTTGCGTCAACAGGTGACTATGTTCAGACGGATGACAACAATGTAGATGCGGCGGTATTTGCAAAAGATGATATTACCTTTAACGGAGAGGGCAAATTGACTGTAACTTCCGAAAAAGGCCACGGCACTGTTTCTAAAGATGATTTAAAACTTACAAGCGGAGAATACAATATTACAGCCGCAAGCCATGCATTAAGCGGTAAAAACAGTATCAGAATTGCAAGCGGTACTTATACTTTAACTTCGGGTAAAGACGGTTTGCACGCAGAAAATACAGACGATACTTCAAAAGGCTTTGTGTATATAGCAGACGGTAAATTTACCGTTAATTGCAAAGGTGACGGCATTGATGCCGGTACGACGGCTCAAATAGAAAACGGCACATTTAATATTACTTCAAACAGAGATTCATCATCTTCAAGTTCAACAGATTCTGCAAGTGTAAAAGGAATAAAAGCAGGAGGAGATATTACAATCAGCGGAGGTACTTTTAATCTTACTTGCGAAGATGACGGTTTACATTCAAATTCAAATGTAACCGTATCAGGAGGTACTTTTACAATTTCAACAGGTGATGACGGTATCCACGCCGGCAGCAAAACAAGCATCAGCGGAGGAACAATTAATATTACCGAAAGCTATGAGGGAATAGAGGGAACGGAAGTTGAAATTTCAGGCGGTACAATTAATCTGAAATCGAGCGATGACGGATTTAATGCCGCAGGCGGAAAAGACGAAAGCGGATTCGGTGGCGGATTTGACCGTGACAATTTCGGTTCATCAGATGCTTCCATTACAATATCGGGCGGCAAAATAACAATTGACGCTGACGGTGACGGAGTTGATTCAAACGGTTCGCTTACCGTTACAGGCGGGGAAACCTATGTTTTTGGCTCGACAAGCGGAGATAACGGAGCGGTTGATTATGACGGAGAAGCAACCATAACAGGTGGCATATTCATTGCCACAGGTTCATCTCAAATGGCACAGAACTTTGGAGAAAATTCAACTCAAGGTTCAATGCTTGTAAATACAAATTCGAGCGGTGAAATCACAGTCAAAAACAGTGACGGTGATGTTCTTGTATCGTTCACACCTACCAAGACATACGCTTGTGTGGTTATCAGTTGCCCGGGTATTACAACAGGTCAGACATATACTGTAACGACAGGCGACAGTACAACAGAAGTTGAAATGACTTCTATCATATACGGTTCAGGCGGTATGGGTGGTCACGGAAGTATGGGCGGCAGAAATATGGGCAACGGCGATATGACCGGAAACGAAATGGGCGGCCCGGGCGGAGATATGCGGGGCGGTCCTCAAATGAGATAAAATGGAAAACACAACTGTTCCGATGAGCAGTTGTGTTTTCCTTTTAGTCTAAAGTTGAATGTTTGTGATTTGTCGATTTGCAGGTAAAGAGGCAGTTGTCCAAAAATTCTGTTTGCATCTGTATTCAGTTATTATTTGCAATCATAAATTGTAACTGTGTAACATCGTTTACATTAATTTCGCCGTTTTCCTCAGTATCGGCATTTAAATTTTGAACAGCCGAAAGTTTTGAACCGCCTGAAATAGCTATCTGCAAATCGGTTGCATCTTTAATGTCAATTTTGTTGTTTAAGTCAATGTCGCCGAGCAGTGTGACTGCAAGTTCGGTTTTATTTGTAACAGCTTTTATAACGAATGTGCCGCCAAAATTATCGTCACGCTCCGTTTTGTACCAATCGAGAAGGTCTGTCATAGTTCCGTTTTGATAAATAAAACTTTCGCCTTTTTGGCTTTCGTTTATAAATGCAAACTGGCCGTTTGATTTGTTAAGCCATTCACCGACGCCTATAGTATTTTTTTCGCTTTCATTATTTTTTTTAATTTTAACGGCGATTGCACCGTAAGTTACAGGTAAGTCAAAATCGTTTGTATCAATATTTAAATATCCGCTGTACGGAACTTTTCCGCTGTTTAATTTAGTCCATTTGGTTTCATCTGACACAGGAATTTTATTTTCGGCAGGTACATAGTAGATTTCATAGTCGGAATTTTTTGCGGTGGTTTCAAACATTACCGAATCAAGTTTGTTGTAACCCTCGGAAAAATTAAAAAGATTAAGATATGTGACGCTGTCATCATTTATGTAGTTAAATTCATATGTTGCACCGTAAATTTCATTTTGCATAAGTTTAACATCATCGGTGATTTCTGTGACATCTTCAACAGCAAAATTGTATTTAAAGGTACTGCTAAACAAATAAGAATCTTCGTATGAAAGCCAAAAGTAACCGTTTAAAGTGTTGTAATCGCCCCAACTGTTTTTTACAAGCCATGCTCCGTCATTTTCGGGTAAAACACCGTTTATTGCTTTGAAATTTTCTTTTGAATAATTATCATCCCATCCGACAATAGCTATTGCATGACCTGTGAATTTTTGAGAACCTTGCGGACAGAAATACGCTGTTCTGTCATTATTTTCGTAATAAGGACTGTGAGAATATGCCGCATAGATTGAACCGTTATCCATAATCTCTTGTTTAATTTCTTCTTGTTTACAATCGTCGAGGTATTTTATAGCGGTCACCCCGTAATTTACAAAAGCGGAAAGGTCTTTGTCGGGAGTATATTTTTCTGCAAGAGTGTCGTAGTCGCTTTGTTCGATTCCGCCTTGCCAGGAACTTAAATATCCGAGTGCAGTAAATGCATAGCCGTCGGAAGTGACATTGCGCTGCCAGCCTTTACCGTTGCTTTTTGTAGTTGCCCATAGGTTCATATGCTCGGCAGAAAAATTATTAGCCGTAAAATCTTTTTTTAAAAGTTTTGTTTCAAGCACAGAGAGCGAGGAATATATCCAGCAATCGTTGTATTTTTGGCTTTTCGGAGAATTTACAATGCCAAGCTCCACTGAACTGTATGCAGACGGAATATCATTTTTTGTATTGTCTGAAGTTTTAATTTGAAATTTACTTAATGTTTTTGAATTGTTATCAATGCTTGCGGCATTAGCCGATACGCTTACAGCAGAAAATATCATAAGTGCAGATACTGTTGCCGTTATCGCCTTAATAACAGGTGATTTTATCATTTTACATTCACACCTTTTTGTTTATATATATCAAATTTTATTATATCAAAAATTTTCTTTCTTGTAAAGAATATAAACGCTGTTTATACACAAGATAATAGCAATATTTACAGATAAAAGGGGCGACTTTATGGAACTTAGAACTGACCTTGCGGTAGAAGCTCGTGAAATAGCGGGAGAAGATGTCGGAGGTGTGGATTTTGTTCAGTACAGTGAAAACGGACTCGATATTTCAAGACTTGAAGTAAAAACAAGAAAAGCCAGGCAGCAGCTCGGAAAAGAAGAGGGTACTTATATAACAGTAGAACTTCCGTCCCTTACCGATAATTTTACCGAAACCGACGAAAGACTTATTACTATAGGAAAGGAAATTCGTAGGCTTTTGCCGGTCAACGGCCTTGTACTTGTAGTAGGACTCGGAAATCCTGAAATCACTCCCGATTCTCTCGGCCCGAAAACAAGCTCCAGAGTGCTTGCTACAAGGCATATTTCGGGTGAGATTGCAAGAAGTACCGGTCTTGACCGCTTAAGACCGGTTGCGGTTATGGCAACGGGAGTAACAGGGCAGACGGGCATTGAAACAGGCGAATATATATTGAGTATTGTAAAAAGAATAAAACCGAATGCAGTTGTTGTAATAGATGCACTTGCATCACGCAGACTTGAAAGACTCGGCTGTACTTTGCAAATAAGCGATACAGGAATTTCACCCGGGGCGGGCGTTGGAAATCACCGTACAAAGATTAACAAAGAAACTATAGGAGTACCCGTAATAGCAATAGGAGTGCCCACGGTTGTAGATGCAGCCACATTTGCATCTGACCTTTTAAGCGTCAATGACCCGCACAGGGCAAGGCAGAAAATCACACCGCAGGGCAGGCAGATGGTAGTAATACCGAGGGAAATAGATTTGCTTACCGAGAGAGCCTCAAGACTGATTTCATTTGCGCTTAACGGCGCACTTCAAAATGAATTTAATATTTCCGAGCTTGTTTCGCTTATGTAGGAATTCGGTCATACATTAAAATCATCGGCATATATTTTTATGAGGCGGTGATTTTGTGAAAAAGTTAGGAGCATTAAAAATAACGGCGTCGATTATCCTTGTATCGACTGCCGTTTTCTGCGTTTGTCGGAGAATGCCGGAGTGCTTTGCAAGCGACAAACCTGCGGCGCTTGCGGTTGCGGCGCTTACTCTGTCCGACGGTACATATAAATTATCCGATACTGAAACTACAACCCTTGCCAATACCGATACCACACAAAAGAAACAGGAGGAAACACAGCCGATTACGAAACCTGTTACGATTACAAGAAATCTAAACGGAGAAAAAGACAAAATCGGATATTATGATTCTTTCGGAAACCATGACGGAGAGGCGGTTTACGATATTCTTGCCGAACAGATTGGTGCGAACGGTGTAAAATGCGGTACGGCTTATGTGAAAAACAATACGGGACTTGATTACGATTTTGATTCCGCTTTAAACAGCGAACTGCCTTTTGATGTCGATTCAAACGGAACGGCACAGGTGCTTATTTATCATACGCACACAAGTGAAAGCTATATGGACGAAGATGTTGATTATTTTTACGAAAGCTATTATTCACGCACGC
>OGGO01000932.1_pt1 | contig 20415 bp, 18 predicted proteins | sample 1571231 | NCBI WGS metagenome assembly OGGO01 (sample SAMEA2582036, study PRJEB24529) | metagenome | biome: Human gut stool | place: China | collected 2011 | reverse complement strand
ATCCCAACCCACCGCATCGGCACCGCCACCAATCGGGACAGGCGGATTGCGGTCGCAACCATCAACTCTCCCCGGCTGCACGTGCAGCGGTTCGACGGGGCGGATGCAGGATCGGGTTTCTGCGGATCAGTGCGTAAATACGCGGCCTTTCTGCTTGATCTGCTTCTCGTATTTGATACGGGAATCGGTCGGATACTCCAGCTTTTCAAGCTCGGCCACAGCGTTCTTGATGTCGTCGATAAGCATGTCGATCATATCGCGCGACGTACCCTGGCGAACGACCACACGCATTACGACCAGATTTTCCAGGTTCTCAGGCATCGTATAGGCCGGAACCATCCACCCGCTCTGCTGCAACAGAGCCTGCAGGTCGTAGAGCGTCCACTTGGCCTTCTTGTCGTAATCGGGATTCATATACCAGATGAACAACGGATTGACCAGCTTGTCGGCATAGTTGCGGAAGCACTTCATCTTGCCGATCTGATCGTGGCAATAGGTGGCGATATCCATCGAATTCTGCTGAATCTCCTTGTAGCCCTCGAATCCCAGGCGGAGGAAATTGTAGTACTGTCCCAGCACCTGGGCCGCCGGACGCGAGAAGTTCAGACCGACCTGCGTGATATTCGCGCCCAGGTAATTGACGCTGAACGACATCTCATCGGGCAGGTATTTCTTGTCCTTCCAAACTACCCAACCCAGGCCCGGATACACCAGGCCGTACTTGTGACCCGACGTAGAGATCGAGAGCACCCACTTCAGGCGGAAGTCCCATTTCACCTCGGGATTCAGGAACGGCAGGATGAAACCGCCGGAAGCGGCGTCCACGTGGATCGGAATTTCGAAGCCGGTCTTCTTGTTGTAAGCATCGAGCGCCTTGTCGAGCGCCTCGACATCATCGTTCAGACCCGTCCAGGTAACGCCCTGAATCGGTACGATACAGATCGTGTTCTCGTCGCACATGGCGAGCGCCTGCTCGGGATCGAGCGTCGGGTTCTTCAGCGTCAGAGGCACGGTTCGCAGTTCGATTTGCCAAAGCTGGCAGAACTTCTCCCACACCACCTGGAAACCGGCGCTCATCACCAGATTCGGTTTGTCGAACGGTTTGCCCGCAGCCTGGCGACGCTTGCGCCAGCGCAGCCACGCGGCCACACCGCCCAACATACATGCCTCCGAAGAGCCGATACCGAGGGCGCCTGCCTTCCACTGCGCCTTCTCCGGAGTATTCCAAAGATTGGCGATCATGTTGATACAGCGTCCATTCATAACGGCAATGCGGGGATACTCCGTTTCGTCGATATAGTTTACACTGATTGCTTCATTCATAAGTCGGGTAGCGTATTCGTCCATGTAGGTAGTCACGAACGTCGCCAGATTCAACCGGGGCTGAGTCTGGGGATAAGTTTCGTCTTTGACGATCTGATATGCAATTTCCGGGCGCATCATTCCCTGGGGGATCACATCGGTGGGAGCAGGCTCGAGCACTTCTTTCGATCCGAAAACTGTCGTCAGCAGTTCATCATTGTTTCGTTTCTGGTTCATACGCTATAATTATTTTGGTTCGTAACAGAAGAATGACACAAACTATGCCAGGAGGCAATCCCGCCTCCAAACATTTTCAGAAGACATCCGGCACATTCGCAGATAAAACCCCGAAATAACGAAATTCAACAACCCGGAAACATACTTTCGAAAAGGTCGGACGCACTCGGCAAAGCCGCCGGACGCACCGGTCGGACTCTGTTCCCGTTTTTATCGCCCCCGCAGAAGACAGGGAGCCTCCGGCATAAAAAAAACGAACTCATTTGTTTTATTCTGTTCTCATTTTCACTACCTTTGTAATAATTTTTATCCACCCTTTATAAAATAGGTAAAAACTTTTGCGGCATGGCAGCATATTTTAACATTTTTTTGATCGTCATGGCCCTGCTGGCCTTGGCGGTTTACATCGCACTCCATTATTTCGAGGCCGGATACGGCTATCTCTTCAACCGTAAATACGGCTTCCCGATCCCGAACCGGATCGGCTGGGTGCTGATGGAGTGTCCGGTATTCATCGCCATGACCGTTCTCTGGCTCCTCTCCGACCGCACGTGGGAAGCGGCGCCGCTGGCCCTGCTGATCCTGTTCCAGGGACACTACCTGCAACGGGCGTTCATCTTTCCGCTGCTGATCCGGGGCAATTCGAAAATGCCGGCCGGTATCGTGGGAATGGGCATGCTCTTCAATACGCTCAACGCCCTGATGCAAGGCGGCTGGATCTTCTACATCTCTCCTGCCGACTATTACGAAGGCTGGTTCTCCAAACCCTATTTTTACATCGGAGCCGCGCTTTTCGTCGCAGGCATGGTCATCAACCTCCATTCCGACTACATCATCCGCCATCTGCGCAAGCCGGGCGATACACGCCATTACATTCCCCGGGGCGGTATGTTCCGCTACGTTTCGTCGGCCAACTATTTCGGAGAGCTGACCGAATGGGTGGGCTTCGCCATCGCTTCGTGGTCATGGGCCGGGGCAGTGTTCGCCTGGTGGACCTTCGCCAACCTCGCACCGCGCGCCGCATCGCTGCGCCGCCGCTACGAGCAGGAGTTCGGCGAAGAGTTTTCGCGCCTTCGCCGCAAACGGATCATCCCCTTCATCTATTGACCCGCCTAAAAGGCGGGGTTTAGGTTGCGGATGGTCCGTTACAACGTTTTTCACCCGGTTCTGCGCCCGCCGGATTAAGACGGCGGATTCAGGGACGACGCAAGAATTTCACGTTTCGGAACGAGTTCTGCGCATCCGACTTTCAACCCTCAACTTCTAACTCTCAACTTTCAATTCAATGTCCTCTACACTTTTCACCCCTTATAAATTAGGCCCCGTCACGCTGCGCAACCGCACGATCCGTTCGGCAGCCTTCGAATCGATGGGCAAAGACTTCAGCCCCACGCAGCAGCTCAAGGACTACCACGTGAGCGTCGCCCGGGGCGGTATCGGCATGACCACGCTGGCCTACGCTGCCGTCTGCCGCAGCGGGCTCTCGTTCAAGAGCCAACTTTGGCTGCGCCCGGAGATCGTCCCGGCGCTACGCGACATCACCGACGCCATCCACAAGGAAGGCGCCGCCGCTTCGATCCAGATCGGTCACTGCGGCAACATGACCCACTACTCGACCGCCGGACAGATTCCCATCGGGGCTTCGAGCGGATTCAACCTATACGCCTACACCCCCGTCCGCAAAATGCGCCGGGACGAAATAATGCAGGTTTCCAAAGACTTCGGCAAGGCCGTGCGAACAGCTCATGCCGCCGGTTTCGACTGCGTCGAGGTGCACGCCGGGCACGGCTACCTCATCTCGCAGTTCCTCTCGCCCTATACCAACCACCGCCGCGACGAATACGGCGGCTCGCTCGACAACCGGATGCGCTTCATGCGCATGTGCCTCGAGGAGGTGATGAACGCCGCCGCTGCGACGGGCACCTCGGTACTCGTCAAGCACAACATGTACGACGGATTCAAGGGCGGCATCGAGATTCCGGAGAGCATCGAGATCGCCCGCGAAATCGAGCGCTGGAAGGTCAATGGCATCGTTCTCTCGGGCGGTTTCGTAAGCAAGGCGCCGATGGCCGTGATGCGGGGTCTGATTCCGATCTACACCATGAGCTACTACTCGCCGCTATGGCTGCGCTACTTCATCCGCTGGTGCGGTCCCTTTATGATAAAACAGTTCCCCTTCGAGGAGTGTTATTTCCTCGAAGACGCCAAGAAATTCCGGGCCGCCCTGAAAGGTCCGCTGATCTACGTCGGGGGACTCGTCAGCCGCGAGGGCATCGACCGGGCGCTGGACTCGGGATTCGAGCTGGTTCAGATGGCCCGGGCGCTCGTCAACGACCCGGCGTTCGTCGCAAAGCTCCGCGAGGGCGACGCGGCGACGCGAAGCGCCTGCGACCACCGCAACTACTGCATCGCCCGCATGTATTCGGTCGATATGAAATGCTGCAAACATTGCGGCGACCTGCCCCGAAAAATCCGGGAGGAACTGGCAAAACTACCGTAATGACACGCAAGGGAACGATCGAAAAAGGGAGCCGGACCGCTCTGGTGACGGGTGCCGGCAGCGGCATCGGGCGCTGCATGGCCAGGCGGCTGGCCGAACTCGGATACCGGCTGATCCTCGCAGGACTCGATCCGGCGAAACTGGAAGCCGCAGCCGAAGAACTCCACGAACAATACGGATTGGCGGTAGAGGTCATCCCGATCGACCTGGCACGACCCGAAGCCGCACACGAACTTTTCGAGCGGGTACAGGCTCTCGGCCGTGAAGTCGATGTCCTGGTCAATAACGCCGGAGCTTTCTCGTTCCGCGACATTCTGCAAACACCCGTCGAGCGGATCGAAAGAATCCTCTGCCTCCATGCCCTGACCACGACCCTGACCTGTCGGCTGTTCGGCGCCGAAATGTCCCGCCGGGGCTGTGGAGGACATATCCTCAACATGGCCTCCTATTCGCTCTGGATGCCCTGGCCGGGACTGGCGCTGTACAGCGCCAGCAAATCCTACCTGCGTGGTTTTTCGGTAGCTTTCGCCAAGGAGGTGCGCGAACAGAACATCCGTGTCACGGCCGTCTGCCCGGCAGGTGTGGCCACCGACCTCTACGGACTGCCGCCCCGCTGGCAGCGCATCGGGCTGCGGCTGGGTGTGCTCATCACACCGGACAGTTGTGCCCGGCGAGCCTTGAAAGCCCTCTGGCGAGGACGCCGTTGCTGCGTACCCGGCTGGTGGAACCGGCTTTTCATACCCTTCTGCCGTCTGATGCCGATGTGCGTACTCCGGGTTGCCCGCAAGTACACGATGAAGCTTCAACGCTAACACACAGAACCCGATAAAAAAGAAGATAGACGGCCATGAAAAAATGGATCAAGATTCTGCTCGTCACCCTCGGCATCATCGCAGTACTCGTCGTGACGACGATTCTGCTGTTGCCTCCTATCGCGAAAAACTACCTTGAAAAACACAGCAAGGAACTCGTCGGCCGGCAAATAACCATCGAGAAACTGCGGTTCAACGTACTCAACGGCAAACTCCGAATCGACCAGATCGCCATGCTCGAACCGGACGACTCGACGACATTCGCATCGCTGGGAAATTTCTATACTCGAATACACCTGCTGCCCCTGCTGCGTCAGCGGATACACATCGACGCCGTACTGATCGACAAACCCTACCTGAACGTCTATCAGGATGGCACCAGCTTCAATTTCGACGACCTGCTGACCCGATTCCTGACCCCTGCGGACACGGTCGAAAAGGCCCCGTCGAACCCCTGGACAGTCGATATCGACGACATCAAGATACACAACGGCGAGCTGACTTACAAGGACATGCAGCGTAACGTCACGTGGGGCTTCAACGAGCTCGACATCGACGTACCGGGACTGCACCTCTCCGGACACGAACGGACGGACATGGGCATCGTGTTCAACTTCTCACGGGGCGGTTCGCTCCGCACCTCGCTGGAATACGACCAGGCGACGGCCGACTACGACCTCAGCCTGCTGCTTTCGAACCTCTCGCTGGCAGGCACGGCGGCCTATTTCAATCAGGTGATCGACATCGGCTCGGTAGAGGGCCTCGTCACGCTCGACCTGCATGTGAAAGGCAACGCCAACCACCTGCTCGACCTGCGCACGTACGGCATAGCGGCCGCATCGGGGCTGAAACTGCGCGACAGCCGCGACAACCGGATCATCGACGTCGATACGCTCAATTTCGACCTGCGGGACGGCAATCTGGGCACGATGCAGTACGATATTCGCCGAATCTATGCCGCCGGCATCCGCACCCAGTTCGAAATCTACCGGGGCGGCGGCAACAACCTGCTCGCTCTGATCAAAGCTCCCGAAGAGCGTCCGACGGAAACGGAAGCGACCATCGACGGTGAAACGACCGTAACCATCGAACGCGAAGAACCGGCCACGACGCAGCTCAATTTCACCGTCGGCGAACTGCTTCTGGACAAGGGAGAGATCGCCTTCACGGACAACACGTTCGAAAAACCGTTCCGATACCTCATTTCGGACATCCGGCTGTCGAGCCGCGACATCGATTTCAGCAAACAGAACGAACTGACGCTCGACGCCAAATTGCAACGCACGGGATCGGGCCATATCCGTTGGAAAGGCTCGCTTCAGAACCTCGACAACCACAACCTCATGGTCGCTCTGTCGAACATCAACCTCAAGGATTTCACCCCCTACTGCGAACATTTCACGGCCTACCCGCTCACGGGCGGCAACCTCACGTTCCGCAGCCAAAACATCATCGCTGACCGTTTTCTCAACGGCACGAACCACCTCGACATATTTCAATGCGAGGTCGACAAGAAACGCAAGGACCTGGAGCCTGAATTCAAGATTCCGCTCAAGCTGGGACTTTACATTCTCAAAGACCGCAAAGGACACGTCAAGATCGACCTGCCGGTGAAAGGCAACCTCGACTCCCCGGAATTCTCCTACCGCAAGATCGTGATGAAGGCGCTGGGCAACGTTCTGCTGAAAGTCGTGACGGCACCCTTCTCGTTCCTGACGGGCGGAGGCGACAATCTCGACCGCATCGAGGTCGATCCGCTGCAATTCTCCCTCAATACGGATCAATACGCCACGCTGGATAAGGTGGCCGACATACTGCGCGACAAGCCCGAAATGCAGATAGGCCTCGCGCAGCGGATCAACCGCAGCAAGGCCGTCGGACGGCTGGCAGAACTGAATCTCAAAATGGCCTGCTACAACTCGACCCTTCCGGCGGGCGAGCGGCTGTCGATGATCGACTTCGAGCGAATCCAGGAGACCAAGCTCAAATCGGACGAAGTGATGCGCTTCGCCGACTCGCTGCTCGCCCTGCGCGGCATCGACGGCAGCAAACTCTCCGGCAGCCGGAAAGCCCTCACGCTTTACGGAGACCAGGCCGTCGGACAGCTCGAAAAAATTCTCGTCCGCCGCGACAGCGCGATCGTCGAATACCTGACCCGATCGCAGGGAATACCCGTCACCGCGATCTCGGTACGGACGATTCCGGCACAGGAACTCGGCGATTACACGGGAAAAGATATTTATGCCATCCAGCTCGGTATGGAGGAAGAGAGCATCGACGTAACGGACGGCAATACGGCAGGCGATACGGAAACAACGGATACATCGGCTTCCGCGACGGCGGAAGTCCTCGCGACTGTACCGGAACAGGCGGCGGTACAACTCACGCAAACCGGAACTGCGAAGGAAACGGCGACTCCCGAACCTTCCGCTCCGACGGCAACAGCGACGCAGTCCACCCAGGCCGAGACTACGATCACCGAATCCGAGGCCGGAATTACGACGATAAAAACCCCGACAGCACATCCGGAAGAGCTGCAAACGAACGAATAACCGGAAACAGACCGAACAAACAAACGACGTAACGGGCACGTCGGACGGACAAACCACGACAGCGGGACAACGGTGCTAAGAACAAGGCCGCCACCGAAAAGCTCCTGCAACCGGGAAAAATCCGTCGGAAATTTCAACGAAGAACATCGCTGAAACCCGAAGCCGGGTCCTGCCCGGTGCATTCGGCCGGATAATTGCCGACAGGCCATAACGACACTACGAAACAGACCGACATGCTGCAAGGAATCGAAAATATCGTATTCGATCTCGGGGGCGTGATGATCGACCTCGACAGAGCACGCTGCGTGGAGGAATTCCACAAGATCGGATTCACCGAAATCGACGATTTGATCGACTCGTACCATCCGAAAGGATTTCTCGGACGGTTGGAACGGGGCGACGTGACGAACGACGACTTCTACGACTACGTGCGTCGGAGCGCAGGACGCGACATCGCGGACGATGAAATCCGCCGGGCCTTCACCTCCTTCCTGGCCGGCATCCCCCGCTACAAGCTGCAAATGGTGCGCACGCAGCGGGAACGGGGATTCCGGACCTATGCCCTCTCCAACATCAACGACGTGGTTTTTCCTTTCGTGCGAGACGTTCTCTTCACCCAGGAAGGTTTGCAACTGGACGACTATTTCGAGAAAGCCTATCTTTCATACGAAATGCACGAATTGAAACCCTCCCCCGAAATTTACCGCAAAATGATCGAAAAGAGCGGTATGCGCCCCGAAGCGACGCTCTTCATCGACGACAATGCGGAAAATCTTCACACGGCGCAGGAACTGGGATTCCACGTATATATGCCCCGGCCCCGCGAAGATTTCAGGTTTCTGTTCGACGACGGCCCGGGCAGATGATACCAAAAACGGAAAACCGTCATCCGAAACGAACGGCACATCGCTGCGATACGGGGAGGACATTCGGAATAATTCGAAACCGACTGCAAGCGGTTCGCTTGCAATAACAAAACGTTCCGGGATAACGGACGGTACGTCGTGGCACACGCGACCGGATATTCGAAATCCGGCCTGAAAAGGTCCCGAAACGGAAGTCGGGAAAAAGGAATCTCTCTTCGAAAAGATAATTTTAGCCGGAAAAGTTTGTTATAAACAAAAAAGACCTTATATTTGCACTCCGAAATCGCACTGATTTCCGCAATCGGCGGGACACACCTCGCAAGAGGTCCCCGGATTGGGAACGGGGTGTAGCGCAGTCCGGTTAGCGCACCTGCTTTGGGAGCAGGGGGTCGTGGGTTCGAATCCCGCTACCCCGACGAAGAAGCCTCCGGAAAAAGACTTCTTGCGTAGAGGCTCGAAAAAGAGGGAAATCAGTTACGGTGAAAAATATTGTTCGGGGTGTAGCGCAGTCCGGTTAGCGCGCCAGCTTCGGGAGTTGGAGGTCGCTGGTTCGAATCCAGTCTCCCCGACAAAAATCAAAACCTTTGCCTTAAAAGGCAAAGGTTTTTTACTATGGGCATACGACGGCTATTCATCGCCGAAAGTAAGGGTACAAGAAAAAAGGATTCCGCTTTATCAAGCGGGGTCCTTGATTTTTGTACACCCAATAAGAGACTCGTCCGGAAGCGAAGCAGAGCGACGCAATCCAGTTTTCCCGACCGAGAGAAGGGATACGAAAACATTCCTTTTTTCATTTCCGGACAGCGACATGTCACACGGCAAACGAACAGCGATAAAAAACTGCCTGCGGAACAGCTTTTGTTTGTGTATTTCCCATCAAGGAGCTATTTGACAAGTCGCGAAGCAACGCAATCCAGATTCTTATTTTTATTTTCCAACGGCAATTCGTTTATACAAAGGCGGATGAAGATAAAAAGTCATTCGCGAACGACTTTTCTTCGTTTCGTCCAAGGGTTGCTGCTATCGGGAAAGTGGAGAAAAGCGACGCAATCCGAGGCTTCGAAAAATCAGAGTAATCTTTCCTGCATCGGCAAATGATGGCTTGTAAACAGCCATAAGCAACCATAACCATTTAGAATAAAGTCGCTGAAATCCAGCGACTTTTATTTTTGTGTCTATTCCAGTCAATTCTGACAGACTGCCAATTTTCAGCATCTTTTTGTACCATAATTCTACCGCCGAACAAATAAGCGGGCTCCTCGCACTCATCATAGCGACATCTTAGGCACGATGTGAGACGCTATGAGAATGAGCGGAACCGCTATAGAAGACACAGCGTGAGACGCTGTGAGAAATTGTGAGACGCGTTGAGACGAAATCGACGAAATTAAAGGCGACTAATATATGGAGGTACAGAGAAAATGCCAGTGGTGCGGCAAACCATTTATAGCACACACGATGGTAACACGGTTTTGCAGCAAATCGTGTACAGAAAAAGCGTATAAAGACAAGAAGCGCAAGCAGAAATTGCAGGAATACGAAGCGAGGCAAAACGAGCAGCCAATGCAGGAAGTTGGCATTGTGGGAGGCAAACCGTTCCTCTCCCCTGCCGAAGCCGCTACCCTTTTAGGTATCAGTCGTGCCACCATCTACCGACACATGGCTACCGGTATCATTCGGGCGTTGCAACTTCGTGGGCGTACCATCATACGCAAATCCGACATTGAAAAGATGTTCGACAATGCGCCCGACTACAAGAAACGCAGCTATGGACGGAAGCAGACCGTCCTCTATTACACCACGAATGAGATTTTGGAGAAATACCAAATCCAGAAGAAAACCCTGTACCGTCGCTGCAGACTATACAACATCCCAAAGGTTGCAGAAGGTAGCCGTGTGTTCTACAACCGCACCCTCATAGACAAGTATTTTGCCGACCTTGCCGAAGAAATCAATCTGGACTGTTATTACACACCGGAGCAGGTCATGGGAAAATACGGTATGAGCCGTAATGCCGTTGTCACCTTTGCCCTGCGGCACAATATTCCCCGAATCAACCGCCACCACGAGGTGTATTATTCCCGTGCCCATATAGACGCTATCAAAGAAAAGCAGGACAAGTTGAATCCTGACTATTATACCTATTCGGAAATCACCGAGAAATACGGGCTTACCAAGATAAACATCAGCTACTATGTCAACAAATACGATATAACGAGGTTCAAACAAGGAAGCCGGACTATGGTATTGCGCACCGAATTTGACAAGGTATATCGTGAACACCGGAACGGTACATATACACCCAAGAAGCGCGAAAGCAAATCCGGCCAGCAGGAGCAGAAAGAACCTTTTACAATCCCCGACGGATATTATTCGTCAGAACAGATTGCAGTCACATATCAGATGACCAAGAAAACTATTTGCAGGCTGTGCCGTGAAAACGACATTCCTAAAATCAGTCACGGAGGATTCAACTACTACGAACAGTTGGCAGTAAACCGTTTCTTCGTCAAATATAAGGCAGCTGACAATATCAAAGAATGGATTGGCGCAGAACAGATGGAAGAAATATACGACATGAGCAAAGATGCCAGATGCTCGTTTGTGCATCGCCACAAAATCCCCTCCCGTGTAGTTTACGGCAAGGTTCAATACTCCAAAGACCATATCGACACTATCAAGAACGGAGGTTTCGACCAACGCGAAAAGTATTACAGCGTAGCCGAGGCGATGGAAAAATATGGTTTGCGCAGAGATGATGTCTATAACTATGCACGCTATAACAACATCCGAAAAATGCACCACGGCAAATCCATGTTCCTGCTGAAAGAGGATTTTGACAAGGTGATGGCTGAAAAATCCGTCACCTGAAAAATTATTCCATACAGACAGGAAAATTACTCCTGACGATTATAGGTCTGTATAGAACCATTTCGTTGGTTTGCAGCAAATTATTAACAACAATATAATATAGTAGAGTATGCACGAATGTAAAACTGTAACATTGAGGACAAGACCTCTAAAGAACAAAATGTTGTCATTCTATCTGGATTATTATCCGGGATATAGAGACAAGGAAACGATGAAAGTAATCCGTCACGAGTCGCTTGGCATTTATATCTATGCCAACCCGAAGAACAAACGTGAGCAGAATTTCAACGATGTAATGACCGAGAAAGCCGAAGCCATCCGTTGCCGTAGGTTTGAATCGGTTGTAAATGAACGCTATGATTTCTTCGACAGGTACAAACTAAAGGGTGATTTCTTGGAGTACTATCGCCAGCAGCTCCGCAAGCACGACCAGAAATGGGAGTTCGTCTATCTCCATTTCAAGAACTTCGTACACGGCAAATGCACTTTTGAAGAGATTGACATCGACCTGTGCAACAAGTTTCGGGAATATCTGCTGAGCGCCAAGAAACTAAGACGCAACGGACGTATCACACGAAACTCAGCATCAGGATACTGGTCTACTTTCAGAGGATTCTTGAAAATACTATATCGTAAAGGGATGATAAAGACCAATGTCAATGACTTCTTGGAAAAGATTGAAACAGAAGACACTATGAAAGAAGCTTTATCTGTTGAAGAATTATACCAGTTAGCTGAAACGCCATGTAAAAAGCCTATTGTGAAAATCGCATCGCTGTTTTCCTGTATGACCAGCTTGCGCATCAGCGACATCCTAGCCCTGCGCTGGGAAGACATAGTGGACTACTCTGCCGGAGGGAAATGTGTGCATATCATCACACAGAAAAACAAAGCGGAAGACATCATTCCCATCAGCGAGGAGGCATTAGGACTGATAGGATACAGTTCTGAGAAGAAAGGTCTGGTATTCAAGGAACTTATGCGTAGTTGGACACAAGTACCAATGAAAGAGTGGATTCGTTCTGCCGGAATAACCAAGAACATAACATTCCATTCATATCGGAGAACATTCGCAACCCTCCAAGGTGCTGCCGGTACAGACATCCGTACCATACAAAGCTTGATGGCGCACAAAAGCATCACCACCACGATGCGTTACATGAAAGTCGTGGACAGCAACAAGCGTGAAGCCAGCAAGAAAATCACTTTGACACGCAAGGGTTGAACTCCCCTATTTTGCCCCATTACATAGTCTTAGAGTATGATTTTCGAGAGATTATCATACTCTAAGACTATATTTTCTTAAAAATTGACCGATTTACTGCACTTATTTATAACTATCTGGAAATGTGCTTATAACTTTGCACTATCATTTCATCTAAACAACAATAGATTATGACAGATAGTATTCAAATTCACAGAAAAAAGGCAAGTTTCATACTTGCGGTAAGCGTTACTTCATACTCGGTAATCGCCACTTATCTTTACAACTGCCATCAAATAAACCTGATGGAATATACCACACCTATTATATTGAGTATTGTGATCTTAACTCTTTCATGTGCGTTCTCTCAAAGATTTTTCTATCGCTACCTTATCAAGAATAACGTATGTATTTCTTTTGGCAAGCAAAAAGAATCCATCCCACCTGAAATCACGCAGCCATCTGATACCATTACCGCGGAAGTAGAAGTTATAGAAGTGCCGACAGCAAGGAATGATTACACAGATGGTTATGACGAACGCATAGCTGAAATAGAACGGGAAAAGGCAGAGCAGCAAGCTGACATTATGCGTGTTATGCACGAATATACCACATATAGTATGGCTGAGTTCCTTTCAAAAGACGACCTTATTACACTTCACGAAAACATAGAGTGCTTTGCCCATGGGCAATGTGATTTATACAAGTCCATACGTTCCAAATTCGACAACCCATTAAACACTCTCGATATACGGCATTTTGTATGGAATATCGGTATAAGGTTGAATATCTCGGTGGAAAAATGCGCAGAATTCATAAAAACCATATTCCCACACGAATTGAAAAATGCTACTCTGTTTTATTTATCAAAAAATCTACGGACTACAGGTATTTGTAAAATCCCACTTGATATTCCCCTAAAAGGAGAGTATTATTTCAATTGCCTCAAAAAAGCAGACGATGAGACAGCTGGTTCTGACCGACTGAAATGATTCCGTCGCTGACGGGAAAATTACCCTCTGCTGACGAAGGTCTGCATAGGATCATTGTGTTGGTTTGCAGCATGTTTAACAAATAAAACATTTGAATCATGTCTAAGAATCAATTCACATTCAATGACCTTCCCGAAGTGCTGGGAGAGTTATGCGACCGAATTGCAAGTATGGAAAGTCTGCTGACAGAGAAACTTTCCAAGCAGAACGAGGTCAAGGAGAACACGCACGTCCCCATGACCGTGCAGGAGGCTTGCGCCTATCTCAAAATGCCGCTATCGACCTTTTATTACAAAGTTAAAAAGGACGATATTCCGGTTATAAAACAAGGCAAGCACCTCTACATCTATCGTGATGAGCTGGATAAATGGTTGGAGTCGTCCCGTAAGACCGTTATTCCGCAAAGTTTCGAGGAAGAGAATGATGCGCTGCTCGCTTCCCATCGTCGTAAACCAAACAATAAAAATTGGTAAGCTATGGAGAAGACGAACAATAACATTCCGACAGCCGAGGAACTGGCTATTTACATAAAGGAGGCTACCGTGAGCGTAACCAACACATATGAACAGTCGCCTGTGGTGTTGATGGTGGATAACTCCATTATCGGAACATTGGGCAACTTCAGTGCATCCATCGGTAAAGCCAAAAGCAAGAAGACTTTCAATGTTTCAGCCATTGCCGCTTCCGCATTGGCCAATGGCACAGTACTCCATTACCGTTCATCGTTCCCGGAAAATAAACGGACGATATTGTATATCGACACCGAACAAGGAGAGCCTCATTGCCAAAAGGTGCTACAACGCATTCTATGTTTGGCCGGATTACCAAAGGATGCCGATTCTGACAATCTGATTATGTTAGGTCTGCGCAAATATTCTCCCGAAATGAGGCTTGCAATAGTCGAACAGGCCATTGGCACAATTCCGAATTTGGGTCTGGTCATTATAGATGGCATCAGGGATTTTATGTATGACATCAATTCTCCGAATGAAGCCACCAATATAATCTCCAAATTCATGCAGTGGACGGATGACAGGCAAATCCATATTCATACCGTCTTGCATCAGAACAAGAATGATGAACATGCCCGTGGTCACATCGGCACGGAACTTAACAACAAAGCGGAAACCATCATGCAGATCGAAGTGGATAAAGAGGACAAGACTGTAAGCGTGGTCGAAGCCGTCCATATCCGTGACCGTGAGTTTGAGCCTTTCGCTTTCCGCATAAACGAGGAAGCCATACCCGAACTGGTAGAGTCCTATCTGCCCAAAGAGAAAAAGATCGGACGACCAACCAAAGAGCCGTTTGAACCGTACAAGGAAATCCCTGAGAATGTACATCAGGCTGCGTTGGATGCCGCCTTTGCAAACGGCAACATCAGCAACTACAATGACTATCTGGAACGACTGAAAATAGGGTATGGATTGCAAGACGTAAATCTCGGTCACAACAAAGCGGTCAAGGTCGCTACTTTTCTCAGAAACAAACGCATGGTAATAAAAGTGGGGAAAGAGTATCAAATCAACCCCGAATACCATTACTAAGTTTGACTTTACTTTATTATCGGGGCATACATATAAGGATAAAGCAAAGTTGTGAAGATAGTAGTTGAAAACATTCATTCTCTCCCCTCTTTTAGAGATGTATCTTATACCATCCGGATGCCAGTTCGCTATGTACATCCGATATGGTTTGCCGGAAAGTATCAACAGGTAACTGTTGCGAGATATGCCAAGGTATAACCTCACTACGTTACGGTTGTACATTGGCGCTCTCGCCGGCTCATAGACTCCGCCGGTGCGGTACTCGCAAGCTCGCACCTATTCACCATTATAGAACTATTTATATGAAAGAAAATATTGAAAATTCATCCAGTTCCTCTGACGAGACAAGAAGCGTCTTTATCGGAGCTAAAGTCACTCCCAGCCAGAAAGAACATATAAAATCACTGGCCGAACAATGCGGCATGACCGTAAGTGACTACATATTATCACGCGCGTATAACTTCAAACCCAAAGCAAGACTCACGAGAAAAGAAGCTGCTCTGTTGCAGAATCTGGACGATTGTCGGTCAGACCTCGTAAAATATACATCTGCACTTCATGGAATGTCCACAAAGCAACGCATGATAATGTTCAATCAGATTCCGTTCATGGTCGGTTGGCTTAAGGAGCTTGGCAATGTAGCCGAAAGTGTCTGCCAGTTCTTGAATGCTGCAAAAGAGAAGAACAACATTCCGTCTAACCCTAAATCCAAAGAAGAATGATTGCAAAAGCCAAAGCAATATCGCACGGAATAAACGACCTCCGTTATATTACCGGAGAATCACAGCACAAGAAACATCCGGAGAAAATCTATCGAGTAGTGGACAATCTGTTACCCTCTCAACCAGACGCTATGGGGATATGGAACTCCATGCAGTTGACCTTATCCCAATATCGGCCTATAAAGAATTCTGTAATCAGAATCGAGTTGAGCCCATCGCCCGAACATACCCAATTCTATGACATTGAAGATTGGCAAACACTTTGGCAGGAATTCGCCGAGGAGTTCGACAGACAAGTGATTACTGGCAAGAACGGAAAAGTCCGTTCCTGTCCGACCAATTTGGCGGGCAGCAAATACTCAGTTTGGTTGCATACGGAATCCAAAGGCGAAGTCCCTCACCTCCATGCTGCGATTTGCCGTTTGGATGAAGATGGCAATATCAACAACGACCATAACATTCATCTTCGTGCACAACGTGCAGCCGAGCGAGTGGCAAAGAAACGAGGCTGGACAACTGCAGCGCAAATCCGAAATTGGAACATTCCACAAGTGAACCGGGACTGTATGGAGGTGTTGAAAGCAATGCCATCATGGTCATGGGATGAATACAAGAGTGCTCTTATACGGAAAGGTTATACCGTCCATGAAAGAGAGGACAAGAAGGGTATTCTTCGTGGATATGCACTCGTGCATGGGAATACCAAATACAAGGCTTCCGAATTGGGAGTCGGCAGGAACCTAATGGTCTCGAAACTTCCTGCGACATGGGAGAAACTGTACCATCAGCCAGCAATTGCCATTAGAAACAATACACCCTTAGAGGTTCAACAAATAGCAGAACATAAGGCTGCACCTATTGACTACACCCAATATCGCCCAGACCATTCGGATATGATTCCCTACACCCTTACCCATAAAGATAAGGAACACAAGTTCTATATTCCGGAAAAAGTGCTTGACTGCTTCAACGACGAATTTAATTACAGGTTCGTTTCCAACTCGCATGAACTGGCTGATATGGCCGTGGCTATTTTTGTCGGACTGCTTGATACGTCGAATGTAGCAACCGGCGGAGGTGGCGGAGGTTCGCAAAGCGAGCTTCCATGGAGAGATAAAGACGAAGACGATTTGCAATGGGCTCGCAGATGCGCTCGTGCTGCCAGTCGTTCGTTAGGAAAGAAAACGAAAATAGGATTAAAACGATAAGCGCATGAAGAAGAAATTTGATTTTTCCGCAGAAATGGCAGAAGCGGAATCCATAAAGTCCAATCCTAAGAATGAATATCAGGAGGAAGAAAATCGCCTACTCGATATCAATGCACAAGAACTTGTCAAGCTGAATGACAACGTGTTCAAGTTGAGAACGGATGTTAAAAATCTGTCCAACTCTATACGAGAGTGTAAACCTATCATTTCTGAAGAAATGCAGAAGATGGCAGTAGAATTTGGCGCAAGGCTTCTATGTGATTTTCTCAGTCAGATTGAAAGCAAATGCAAGGAAGCCGAGCGGAGAATAAAGAAAGCCGACAATGCCATCCATATTCCGGCTACCACATTTTATATCACCATTATAATACTGGTAGCCCTATCTTCTTTTTTCGTCAGCATGATAGTGGCCAATGCAGAAATATTGCATTCAGCGTTGATATGGAAAGCAGTCGTTATCTATATTCTTATTGCAATTTTGGGGATTGCCATGGCTATAATCGTACCGAAGATTTTGGATAAATGGACGTAATTGAAAGTTTACGAATCTTTAGAAAGCAACTATCATTGGCATTTGTTTGGTCGTATCATAGGCTATAACAATCCTGTAACCGCCGTAACTGTTACGGTGGTTACGGAATTGTTGTATAGTTCTGCGATTTGACATTTGAACTAAAAGTGCATACAAGCTATACTTCAATCAACATAGCTATTTTCTTTGAACTTGTCGGGTACATGTCGGGCATCTTCTACGTTTTATTTAACAATGACTGAGCTTAGTGCATTTTCACTTGGACTTGCTAACTTAGACCGTTTTTCTCCAAATGATCGCACAGAAGTTACATACCAGTAAAATGCTATTTGCCAAGCGACTTGAACATCTTGGCGATACAACGTTTCTTTTGTTCCATATTTGGATGGACATAAAGATTGAGCGTGGTACTGATATTTGAGTGTCCCAGCAATACACTGACTGTTTTATAGTCACAATTGCTTTCTATACAGCGAGTCGCAAAGCTATGCCTAAGCCCATGAAATTTCAATTTGGGGATACCAAGGTGCTCCATCAACCGTTTGTAATAATTGCGATATGTTCGTGGTTCTGTGGGCAATGGTTCATTGGTGAGTATGTAGTAATCCGCATTTACCACTTTTTTCAGTGGTTTCACCAATGCAAGCAACTCCTTGCTCATAGGAATTTCACGGCAGGAGTTCTTTGTTTTAGGCGTATTGATAACCAGCTCAGTATGTTTCATTTCACCTTCGATAATATAAATACGCTCTATGGTACGCTGAACGCTGATAGTTCCGCTATCGACATCAATGTCACTCCAGCGTAAAGCACAAACTTCACCAATACGAAGTCCGGTGCTTAGGCTTATATAGATGCCTAAATTACGGAATGTGAAATTTTGACGAATGTAGTCCAATATTTTCTTGTGATGGGCTACAGTCAACACCTCCAGCTCCTTGTTCTTTTCTGTTGTAGGATATTTTATGTCCCATTCTGAATAATTCATCCATTCGTGTTTTACTCCGAACTTCATCACCATTTTGAGCACAATAAGAATGTCCTTTACCGATTTTACACTCATACCACCATTGAGTTTTTGTAGTACAAAATCTTGTACCGCTTTCTCGCTTAACGCATCACTTTCACCAAAATATGGTAAAAGATGGTTTTCCAGAATCAACATATAAGCTGCAAATGTTGATTGCTTCACATACGGACGCTTGTCTTCTCGCCAAGCCATCGCAATTTCTCTAATTGATTTCTTTGTCATAATTGCTTTTTTAGGGGTTTCCTATAATTAGAGAAATATAATGGGCAATGTTCCCCATTTGAGATTCCCTGAGTTTAGTGGGGAATGGGTAACAAAATCAATAAACGATTTAGCGGTTGTTATTGGCGGTGGAACGCCTGATACTACTGTAAAATCATATTGGGATGGAGAAATACAATGGTTTACCCCTTCTGAAATAGGTAAAAATAAATATGTTGATTCAAGTTTGCGTACCATAACAGAAGTGGGGTTAAACAATTCCAGCGCAAAACTTTTGCCTCCCAATACGATACTTTTAAGTTCTCGTGCCACCATTGGAGAATGCTCATTATCTCTCAGAGAATGTGCTACAAACCAAGGTTTTCAATGTCTTGTATCTAAAAAATGCAATGTTGATTTTCTCTATTATCTGATACAAACAAAGAAGAAAGATCTAATCAGGAAGTCTTGTGGGTCAACCTTTTTAGAAATTTCGGCAAATGAAGTTCGTAAAATTCAAGTGTCAGTTCCATCTGATGTTGAGCAACAAAAGATAGCAGAGTTATTGTCGTTGATAGATGAGCGTATTGCTACTCAAAACAAAATCATTGAGAAACTGCAATCCTTAATTAAGGGACTAAACAATACGCTGCAATATGATACTGGAGGAAAATCTGTTTGTCTCGGAGATATTTTGTTGGAACGGTCGGAACGCTCACAAACGAATAATCAACATGAGGTACTGAGTTCCACTGTTAAGGGTATATTCTCTCAACGAGAGTATTTTTCAAAAGACATCGCAAGTGAAAACAATGTGGGTTATAAAATCATTCGGCTTCATGATGTTGTTTTAAGTCCTCAAAATTTATGGATGGGGAATATCAATTACAATGATAGATTTGAAATTGGGATAGTTTCTCCTTCTTACAAAGTATTTTCAATAGCAGATGGTTACGACAATCAGTTTGTGGCTGCAATGTTAAAGACTCATCGTGCCTTATACAGCTATATGATGGTATCAGAGCAAGGCGCAAGTATCGTTAGACGCAATTTAAATATGGAGGCTTTCTCGCAGCTTGTATTCAAAATACCTTCTCTTGATAAACAAAGAGAAATAGGCTATGCAATATCATTATTGAAGTCCCAATTAAAAACAGCGAATAAGATTATTAAAGCTTATACATCACAAAAGCAGTATCTGCTCCGTCAAATGTTTATATAAACATCTGGCGGAGTAAGTATTGCTTCAACCTATTATAAGAACCATTCAATGCAATTTGGCTTGATAATTTTCTTTCTAAAGATTGCATTAATTTTGCTATATGGCATTGAATGCTCTTGTTGGGAATTGGTAACCTTAAATCACTGAGAGTCGATAGTACTATATAAGGAGTGTTGCTTGAACTCTTTTCTATTGCAATTCTTTTGGGCAGCAATACTTTCAACGCCCATTTAATGTACTGGATATTTTCGGAGAATATATCTAACACATAAGTTCTTTGATAAGCATTAAACTTTCCGTGATAATAATTGATATATCCTAAATTAGCGCCATTACCAGAGATTAGTAAAGCTTCTGTATCAAAAGCAAAGCTATCAATTTTGAATGGTTGTTCTGCACAAGTAAAAAATGGATAAATCCCATTATCTACCTGTGCATTTGCATCAAGTTTCCCTGTTGTAATTTGACAAATATCACCAAGTTTTACATATGTGTTTCCACTTGTTGATTCTTTAATGCAATGCTGTGCAATTCCTTTGATTAAGGATTGTAAAGTTTGTAGGTCTGCGATTAGTAAACATTTGTTCGCACGCAAAGATTTGTTAGAAACTACTATA